>Ga0102832_1000269_pt1 | contig 116513 bp, 107 predicted proteins | sample EBPBio282013_DNA_FD_88942 | JGI IMG/M metagenome (GOLD analysis project Ga0102832, IMG submission 88942) | Wastewater treatment Type I Accumulibacter community from EBPR Bioreactor in Madison, WI, USA - Reactor 2_5/28/2013_ DNA (Illumina Assembly) | ecosystem: Engineered > Bioreactor > EBPR >... | reverse complement strand
CCCCCCCCCGCCATCACCGCCCCCACCACCACCACCACCACCACCACCACCACCACCACGCAAGCCGGCCGGGACGACGAGCCGCTCGCCGGCCAGCGCCGCGTCGGCCTGCAGGTGTTCGATCGCCGCCAGCAGCGTGGCGCCGACCACGGCTTCGATCAGCGGCTCCAGCAGCAGTGCCGGCGCCAGCGTCTCGGCGGCCAGCGCGAAGTCGGCGGCGCCGCCGGCCATGCCGCCGCGCTCGCTGCCGGCCAGCAGCGCGGGCAGGCCCAGCTCGGCCAGCCGCGGCCACAGCAGCCGGCGGTCGACCGCCGCGCGGCGCAGCCGCTGCAGCCGCGCCGCCGGGTCGCCGTGCGCGGCGACGAAGCGTTCGAGCGCGCTGGCCAGCATCGCCCTGGCTTCATCATCGAGTCCCGGCATGGTGGTCTCCTGCTCCGAAAATCGTATGCTTGCAGACAGTATGCCATACTACGATCTCTTCGATGGGTTCGATCGCCGCCCCGGCGCCGCCGGATGAGGAAGGGCAAGCAATGACTCGCAAGACGACCGGCATCACCGGCTATGGCGCCTACGTGCCGCGGCTGCGCATGGAGCGCGGCGCCATCGCGGCCGCCCACCAGTGGATGGCGCCTGCGCTGCGCGGCCTGGCCAAGGGCCGCCGCGCGTTCTGCTCGTGGGACGAAGACAGCGTGACCATGGCCGTCGAGGCGGCGCGCGACCTGGCGGCCGGCCGCGCCCTGCACGGCCCGCACGGCGTCGAGCGGCTGGTGCTGGCATCGACCACGCTGCCCTACGACGACCTGCAGAACGCCGTGCTGGTGGGCTCGGCGCTCGGCCTCGGCGACGAGGTCTTCACGCTCGACGTCGGCCACTCGCAGCGCGCCGGCGTGGCCGCGCTGCTCGATGCGCTGCGCGGCGCGGCCGACCGCGGCTCGCTGGTCATCGCCGCCGACCGGCCGCGCGCGCGGCCGGCCAGCGTGCAGGAGATGGGCTTCGGCGCCGGCGCGGCGGCCTTCGCCGTCGGCGGCGACGGCGTGCTGGCCGAGTTGCTCGGCGCGGCCAGCCAGTCGGTGCCTTTCGTCGACCACTTCCGCGCCGCCGGCAAGCGCTACGACTACGCCTGGGAAGAGCGCTGGATCCGCGACGAAGGCTACCTGGCCGGCGTGCCGCCGGTGATCGGCGCGGCGCTGGCCAAGGCCGGCGTGGCGGCCGCCGAGGTCAAGCACTTCGTGCTGGCCAGCCCCTGGCGCGGCACGGCGGCGGCGGTGGCCAAGGCGGCGGGGCTGCCCGCCGGCAGCGAGGCCGATGCGCTGGACGACGGCTGTGGCTTCGCCGGCTGTGCGCAGCCGCTGCTGATGCTGGCGCACACGCTGCAGCGGGCGCGGCCTGGCGAGGTCATCGTGCTGGTTGGCTTCGGCCAGGGTTGCGACGTGCTGGTGCTGCGAACGACGCCAGCGCTGCAGGACTTCAAGCCGGCGCGCGGCGTTGCCGGCGCGCTGGCCGACGGCCAGGTGCACGACGCCTACCTGCGCATGCTGTCGTACGACGACGCCATCGAGCTGGAATGGGGCATGCGCGCCGAGAAGCCGGTGAAGACGGCGCAGACCGAGGAATGGCGCTCGCGCGGGCAGCTCGGCGCCTTCGTCGCCGGCCGCTGCCGGCAGTGCGGCCAGGTGCAGTTTCCGCAGCTCGCCTATTGCGTGACGCCGGGCTGCCACGCGCCGGCCGCGCAGTTCGACGCCACGCCGCTGGCCGACGTGCCGTGCCGGGTGCTGACGTACACGGCCGACTGGCTGTCGTACCACCCGTCGCCGCCGCTGTACGTGGGCTTCGTGCAGTTCGACAACGGCGCGCGGCTGCTGATGGAGATGGTGGAGGTCGGCAGCGCCGGGCTGGAGGTCGGCACGCCGCTGCGCGTGGTGCACCGGATCAAGGAGCTCGACCGTGCGCGCAGCTCGCCGCGCTACTTCTGGAAGGCGACGCCGCTGCAGGCTTGAAAGGAATCGACATGGCCACGGGCATCAAGGACAAGGTTGCCATCCTCGGGATGGGCTGCTCGCGCTTCGGCGAGCGCTGGGACGTCGGCACGCCGCAGCTCATGGCGGAGGCTTTCGACGAAGCGCTGGCCGATGCGGGCATTGAGCGCGGCCGCATCGAAGCGGCCTGGTACGGCTCGGGCATCGACCAGATCAACGTCGGCAACTCGTGCATTCCGGCGGCGATGGCGCTGCGCCTGGAAGGCATTCCGGTCAGCCGCGTCGAGAACATGTGCGCCACCGGCACCGAGGCGCTGCGCGGCGCGGCCTACGCGGTGGCGTCGGGCGCGGTCGACATCGCGCTGGCGATCGGCGCCGAGAAGCTCAAGGACACCGGCTACGGCGGCCTGCCCTCGGCCTTCAAGGGCACGCTGAACGACCTGTGGATGCCGATGGGCTCGGCGCCCGCGGGCTTCGCGCAACTGGCCGCCGGCTACCGCGCCAAGCACGGCACGACGAAAGAGACGCTCAAGCGCGCACTGGCGCACGTGTCGTGGAAGAGCCACCAGAACGGCGCGCTCAGCCCGAAGGCGCATTTGCGCAAGCCGGTCAGCATGGAGCAGATCATCGGCGCGCCGATGATCGCCGACCCGCTGGGCCTGTACGACTGCTGCGGCGTCAGCGACGGCGCGGCCTGCGCCATCGTGACGACGCCGGCGATCGCGCGCGCGCTCGGCAAGCGCGAGCTGGTGACGGTGAAGGCGCTGCAGCTGGCCGCGGCGTCGGGCGTCGAGTCCGGCACGGCGTCCTGGGACGGCAGCCACGTCAGGACCACGCGCAACGCGGCGCGCCGCGCCTACGCGGAAGCCGGCGTCGGCGATCCGCGGCGGCAGTTGTCGCTGATCGAGGTGCACGACTGCTTCTCGATCACCGAGCTGGTGACGATGGAAGACCTGGGCATCTCGGACGACGGCCGCGCCGTGGCCGACATCCTCGACGGCTTCTACGACCGCGACGGTGGCGGCGTGCCCTGCCAGGTGGACGGCGGGCTCAAGTGCTTCGGCCACCCGATCGGCGCCTCGGGGCTGCGCATGGCCTACGAGGTCTACACGCAACTGCTCGGCCGCGCCGGCGAACGCCAGCTGGCCCGGCCGCCGGCGCTGGGGCTAACGCACAATCTGGGCGGCGTGCCGTACCTCGGCGTCGCCGCGATCTCGATTCTGGGGCTGCTGTGAACCGCTGCATCCCGAATCTCCGATAGGACGCCATGAAGCTCGACCGGCTGCTCGATTTCCAGATCCCGTCGCCGACCGCGACGCTGACGGCGCGCGACGCGGCGCTGTACGCGCTGGGCATCGGCGTCGGCGACCGGCCCGACGACGCGGCCGACCTGCAGTTCCTCTACGAACGGGCGCCGTCGTTCGCCGTTATGCCGTCGATGGTGAACGTGCTGTGCCACCCGGGCGGCTGGATCATGGCGCCCGAGCTGGCGGTGGACTGGGTGCGGCTGCTGCACGGCGAGCAGGCCTTCGAGATGCGGCGGCCGCTGCGGCCCGGCACCGACTACCGGGCCGACAGCCGCGTGCTCGGCGTGGTCGACAAGGGCGAGGGCAAGGGCGCGCTGCTGTACCTGCGCAAGGAACTGCGAGAGGCGGCGAGCGGCGAACTGGTCAGCACCGTCGACAGCACCTACGTGCTGCGCGGCGACGGCGGCTGCGGCTCCACGATGGACGCGGCGCCCGCGCCGCACGCGCTGCCCGAGCGTGCGCCGGACCAGGCGGTGGAACTTGCCACCTCGGCGCGGGCGGCGCTGATCTACCGGCTGAGCGGCGACTACAACCCGATCCACGCCGACCCGGCGATGGCCCGGAAGGCCGGCTTCGAGCGGCCCATCCTGCACGGCCTGTGCTCGCTGGGCGTGGCGACGCGCGCCGTGCTGCGCGCGGCCTGCGGCGACGATCCGGCGCGGCTGCGCTCGCTCGCCCTGCGCTTTGCGTCGCCGGTGTATCCGGGCGAGACGCTGGTCACCGAGCTGTGGCGCGACGGCGAGTTCGTCAGCTTCCGCACGCGGGTGGCCGAGCGCGGCGTGGTGGTGTTGAACAACGGGCGCGCGCGCGTCGACTGACGAGCGGCGCCGGCGGCGATCGACGCCGCGCCTTGGTTCGCGCCGCGCCTGAGTTCACGCCGCGCCTCGGTTCACGCTGATGCTCAGTTCACGCCGCGGCCGAGGTGCGACCAGTACGGTTCGCGCAGCAACGCCTTGTTCACCTTGCCCGCCGGCGTCAGCGGCAGGCGCTCGATGAACTCGATGCGCTTGGGCACCTTGTAGCCGGCGATCAGCCGCCGGCAATGGTCTTGCAGCGCGGCTTGGTCGAGGCCCTCGGCGTCCGCGCGGCGGACCACCAGCGCGTGCACGGCTTCGCCCCAGCGCTCGTTCGGGATGCCGATCACCGCCGCGGCGGCGACATCGGGGTGCGCGGCCAGCGCGTTCTCGACCTCGGCGCTGTAGACGTTCTCGCCGCCGCTGACGATCATGTCCTTCACGCGGTCGACCACGGTCAGGTAGCCGCCGCCGTCCAGGCGGCCGGCGTCGCCGGTGTGCAGCCAGCCGTCGCGGAAGGTGGCCGCGCTTTCTTCGGGGCGCCGCCAGTAGCCGGGCGACACCACCGGGCCGCGGACCAGGATCTCGCCGATCGCGCCGGCCGGCCGCTCGTGCCCTTGCGCGTCGACGACGCGGATCTCGACCAGCGCGCAGGCGCGGCCGGCGGATGCCGCGCGGCCGTCGCGCCAGCCGGCCTCGTCGTGGTCCGACGCGGCGCTCATGGTGGCGACCGCGCTCGACTCCGTCATGCCGTAGTACTGGTGCAGCGCCACCCACGGAAGCAAGGCCATCGCGCGCAGCAGCAAGGCGCCGGCGGCCGGCGCCGCGCCGTAGCTCAGCCGCCGCACGCTGCGCAGGCGCTGCGGCCGGAACGACGGGTGCTCCAGCAGCATCTGCAGCATCGTCGGCACCAGCGGCGCGTCGGTGACGGACTCTTGCTCGATGAGGTCCAGCGCCGCGCCGGCCTCGAACGCCGGGAACATCACCAGGCAGCCGCCGGCCAGCAGGTGCGGCAGCACGCGGGTGATCGAGGCGATGTGGAACACCGGCGTCGAGACCAGGCCGACGCTGCCGCGCAGCGAGTCGTTGTCGGCCAGCCGGCAGACCGCCGAGGCCAGCAGGTTGCCGTGGCTCAGCATCACGCCCTTGGCGCGCCCGGTGGTGCCGCCGGTGTAGATCAACGCGGCCAGGTCGGCGCCGCCGGCGCGGGCGTCGCGCAGCAAGGCGGCGGCCGGCGGCGGCTCGTCGATGCGCAGGCAGCGCGGCTTGCCGGTGTCCGCGCCGTGCAGTCCCTGCAGCGGCAGCAGCGCCTCCACGCGCTGCCGATGCGCGGCATCGGCAAAGACCGCAACGGGCTCGCAATCGGTGAGGGCGTGCGCCAGCTCGGCATCGGCCCAGCGCGTGTTCAGCGGGCAGAAGACCGCGCCCACCCACCAGCAGGCGAACATCAGCCCGATGGCGGGCGCCGAGTTGGTGGCCAGCAGCGCCACGCGGTCACCGTGGCCGATGCCGACCGACGACAGCTGGCCGGCGCGGCGCGCCACCTCGTCGAGCAGATCGGCATAACGCCAACGCAACGAGCCATCGACCACCGCCGTGGCGCCGGGCTCCAGGCGCGCGGCGCGGTGCAGCATCTGGGTCAGTTCCATCGCTTGCCGCTGGTCGTTTGCCGCTCGTCGCTTGCCGCTGGGCTCAGGCGGCTTGGCCGCTGCCATCGCTGCCATCGCTGCCCTCGCGCCGGCGGCGGCGGGCGGCCTGGCGCGCCAGGAAGGCGGCCAGCCGCTCCTTGTGGTCGGCGCTGGTGAATAGCAGGCTGTTGGCGATGCGTTCGACGTTGCGCGCCTGCGTGCGGTCGAGGTCGGCCGCCAGTTCGATCGACAGCTTGGCCAGCCCCAGCGCTTCCGGCGACAGGCCTTCCAGGTGCCGGCAGAAGGCTTCGGCTTCGCGGTCGAGCTCGTCGTCGGCAAAGGTCTCGTGGACGAGGCCGATCTGCTGCGCCTGCGCCGCGTCCACCGGCCGCCCGGCCATCGCGATCCAGCGCGCCCAGTGCGGCCCCACCAGCCGCACCAGACGGCTGATGCCGCCCGATCCCGGCAGCGCGCCCAACTCGATCTCGGGCAGGCCGTAGCGCGCGCTGCGGGCGGCCAGGCGGAAGTCGCACGACAGCGACAGCTCCAGCGCGCCGCCCAGGCATGGGCCCTGGTGCGCCACGACGATGGGTTTCTCCACCGCTTCGAAGTCGTCGAACAGCCGGTGCCACTTATGGCGGTACCAGGCGCGGCCGTCGATGCCGCCGGTGCCGGCCGCCGGCGACAGCGCCGGGCTGATCTCCGCCCCCGCGGAGAAGTAGCGCCCGCGGGCGCGCAGCAGCAGCACGCGCAAATGCGCTTGCGCGGCGAAGTGGTCGAGCGCCGCGCGCAGCCCTTGCAGCATGGCGTCGGAAATCGCGTTGAGCTTGTCGGGGCGGTCGAAGACGACATCGAGCCGCGCGCCGTGCTCGCTGACGTGGAGGCCGTCGAAGGCGTTCATCGCGATCGGGCGCCTACAGCGCCGGCCAGATGCCGCCCGACACCGGCAACTGCACGCCGGTGATGAACGACGATTCGTCCGACAGCAAAAAGACGGCGGCGTGCGCCACGTCGATCGGCTCGCCCAGGCGCTTGAGCAGCGTGCGGTCGCGCCATTGCGCGAGCAGCGCCGGGTCGACGCGTTCGAGCACGCGCGTGCGGATCAACGACGGCGCGATGCAGTTGACCGTGACCTCGGGCGCGAACTCGATGGCCATGGTGCGCGTCAGCGCGGCGACGCCGGCCTTGGCGGCGCTGTAGTCGGCCTGGCCGGCCTCGCCGGCCATCGACACCGACGAGACGTTGACGATGCGGCCGCGTCCGCGCCGGCGCATGGCGGCCACCGCCTGCCGGGCGGTCTGCAGGATGCCGCGCAGGTTGACGTGCAGCGTGGCGTCGAACTGCTCGTCGCCGAGTTCAAGCAGCGGCGTACGCAGGGCGCTGCCGGCGACGCCGCCGACGACGTTGACGATGCCGTCGACCTCGCCGAAGCGCGCCCGCGTCGCCGCGAACAGCGCGGCCACGGAAGCCGCGTCGAGCATGTCGGCCGTCTCGGCCAGCAAGCGGTCGGCCGGCGCCAGCCGCTGCTGCGCGGCCTGCACGCGCTTGGCCGAGCGGTCGGCCAGCACGACGCGCGCGCCTTCGGCCAGGCAGCGCTCGGCGATGGCCTCGCCCATCGGGCCGGCGCCGCCCGAGACCAGCACCGTTCGATCCGCCAGACGGTCCATCGGCGACGACTCCTCGACAATTGGTATGTCAGCATACCAGTTCGTCGCGGCGGCGGGAACCCGGCCGGCACGCGCCGCGGCCGGCGCGGCGGGATCAATCGGCGTCGCCGTCCTCGGCGCCGCTCTCGGCCTTGATGTCGACGAGGTTGTGGCGGACGGCCGTCAGCAGCTCGACCAGCGCGTGGCGCTTGGCCGGGCTGATGCCCTTGAGCATGCGCTCGCTCATCGCGTGGCTGGCGCCGCGCAGCTTGGCGATCAGCGCGTAGCCCTTGGTCGACACGAAGACGCGCTTGGCGCGGCCGTCGATCTCGTCGGGCCGGCGGATGATCAGCTCGGTCGCCTCCAGGCGGTCGACGAGTCCGCCGAGCGCCGCCTTGCCGAGATCGAGCACCTTGGCCAGGTCGCTCTGGATCATGCCGTCGTGCCGCGCGAGGTGCGCCAGCACCCACCATTGCGAGCGCGTCACGCCCAGCGGGCGCACGAAGTCGTCGAACACCGTGCGGCGCAGGCGCGACACGTCGTGCATCAGAAAGCCCAGCCGCTGGTCCCAGTTCTCGGCATCCAGCGGCTTGGGCAGCGCGGCCCGGGCCTTGGCGCGCGCCGCGTCGAGCGCGCGGTCGGACGCAGTTTGGCGCGGCCGCCGGCCGGCCGGCGTGGGGGCTGTGGTCGCTGCCGGCGTCTGGCGGGCGGGTCGTCGGGTGGTCGCCATCGGTGGGTGTCGCGGTTGGGGCGTGCCGGGCGCGCCTGGGCGGCACTGGCACTGGCACTGGCATCTGGTATGGCAGGGTACTACATCGCCGGGGCCGGGGCGGTGGCGATGACCGTGGCGGTGATCGAGCGGCCGGCCGATCCACAATCGCCCCCGCTACCTGCCGCCAGCCCGCGCCCGCGCTGGCGAGTGCCGAGGACCCGCCGATGCCGCGCCTGCCCGCCAAGACCGACGCCTCCAGCAACACCCCCAACGCCCGCGCCGCGGCGGCGGCAGCACCGTCGCCATCGCCGTCGCCATCCCCGCCACCGCAATGGCGCTTCCGCGCCCGCATCACCGCCGGCGAGCGCATCGCCATCGGCCCCGGCAAGATCGCGCTGCTGGAGGCCATCGAGCACAGCGGCTCGATCACCGCGGCGGCCAAGAGCCTGGACATGTCGTACCGCCGCGCCTGGCTGCTGCTCGACGAAGTCAACCGCTCGCTCAAGCAGCCGGCGGTCGATTCGGCCAAGGGCGGCACGGCCGGCGGCGGCAGCGTGCTCACCGAGGCCGGCCGCGAGCTGGTGACGCTGTACCGCCGCGTCGAGCAGACCGCGGCCGCTGCCTGCAAGGCCGACATCCGCCGCATCATGGCGATGCTGGCGCGCTGACGGCGAAGGCCCGCCGCCGCCGGCGGCTGCGATATATTCGCCAGTGCATATCCGCTGCGAAGAAAGGTCGCCATGACGGCCGCCGATGACTCCGTGACCGTACGCGCCGCCGCCATCCTCGACGACGGCGCCGTCGACGCCGATGCCTTGCTGGCCGCGGTGGCCTGCCAGCAGCGGCGCGCCGGGCGCCGCGTGCGCGGCCTGGTGATGACGCACCCCGACGACGCTTGCGGATGCGCCGAGGCGATGGTGCTGGTCGACCTGGAGACGCTGGACGAGTACCTCGTCTCGCAGCCGCTGGGCAGCGCCGCCGTCGGCTGCCGCGCCGACCCGCAGGGCTTTGCGCGCGCCAGCCAGGTGCTGCGCCGCGCGGCCGACGAGACGCCCGATTTGGTGATCAGCAACCGCTTCGGCAACCAGGAAGCCGAAGGCCGCGGCTTTCGCGCCGAGCTGCTGGAGATCCTGGCGCTCGGCCTGCCGCTGCTGACGGTGGTGACCAGCCGCCACCTCGACGCCTGGCGGCAGTTCTCCGGCGGCGCCGCCGTGCTGCCGGCGCGGCCCGACGCCATCGCCGCCTGGCTGCGCACGACGCTGGGCGCGGTGGACGACGCCGCACCGCCGGCCCGCGGCCCCGCCGCGCTGCATGCCTGAGCCGCGGCGGCCGCGCCGCGCGGCCGTGGCGCCGTGGTCGCCGTCTTCGCCGTCTTCGTCGTCTTCGTCGTCTTCGTCGTCTTCGTCGTCTTCGTCGCCGCCGCCGTCATCCTCGCGCCGCGCCTGGCTGGGCGCCGCGCTGGCGACTGCCGGCAGTGCCGGCAGCGCCGGCCTGCCGCTGCCGTGGCCGCTGGGGTGGCTGCCGTCGGCGCGCGCCGCCACGGCCGCCGGCGGCAACCTGATCCAACTCTTTGGGCGCCCGTCGCCTTCGCCGGCGCGCGTGTTCGCCGCCGGGCCGCCGGCGGCAGTGCTGCTGGCCTGCCTGGCGCCGCAGCGGCTGCTGGGCTGGCCGATGAGCCTGAGCGACGCCGCCAAACCCTGGCTGCCGGCCGCGGCGCGCGACAAGCCGTTGCTCGGCCGCCTGTCGGGCCGCGGCAGCACCGTCAGCCTGGAAGCGCTGCTGGCGCTCAAGCCCGACCTCATCGTCGACGCCGGCACGGTCGACCCGACCTACGTCTCCACCGCGCAGCGCGTGGCCGAGCAGACCGGCGTGCCCTATGCGCTGGTGGACGGCCGGCTGGCCGACAGCGCCGCGCAGTTGCGCCAGCTCGCGCGGCTGCTGGGCCCGTCGGCCGAATTGGACGCGCGCGCCGAAGCGCTGGCCGCCTTCGCCGAGCAGGCGCTGGCGGACGTGGCGCGGCCTGCGGCCGGTGCCGCGCGACCACCGGCCGCGGCCGGCGCCGGCGCGCCGCCTTCGGTCTACCTGGCGCGCGGCGCCGACGGGCTGGAGACCGCCACCGCCGGCGCGATCAATGCCGAGGTCATCGAGGCCGCCGGTGCGCGCAACGTCGCCGTTACGGGCCGCGCCGGCGTCGCCCGCGTCTCGATGGAACAGGTGCTGGGCTGGGCGCCCGACTGGGTGCTGACGCAGGACCGCAACTTCTTCCGCCTGGCGCAGACCGACGCCACGTGGCGCACGCTGCCGGCGCTGCGCGAAGGGCGGCTGCTGCTAGCCGCCGACCGGCCTTTCGGCTGGCTGGACGGCCCGCCCTCGGTCAACCGGCTGCTGGGGCTGAAATGGCTCGCCGCGGTGCTGCGCCGCGGCCCGGCGCCGGCGCCGGCACCGGCTCCGGCAAGCGAAGCGGCGCTGCAGCCGGTGCTGGACGAGGCCTTGCGCTTTCACGCGCTGTTCTACGGCATCACGCCGCCGCGCGAGACGCTGCAGGCCTGGCTCGACGGGCGTGGTTGAAGCTCCAGCAGCGGCCCCTGCCGCGGCGGCCGGCCGCCGCCGCGCCGCCTGGGGCTGGGCCGCGGTGCTGGCCTTGCTGGCGCTGGCGACGACGGCGGCTTTCGCGCTGGGCAAGTTCGCGTTGTCGCCGCAGGATTTGTGGGCCTCGGCCTGGGCGCGGCTCACCGGCGCCCCGCCGGCGCTGCCGCCGGCCGCCGAGGCGGTGATCTGGCGCGTGCGCGGGCCGCGCGTGCTGGCCGCCGGCGTGGTGGGCGCGGCGCTGGGCGCGGCCGGCGCGGCGTTCCAGGCGATGTTCCGCAACCCGCTGGTCTCGCCCGACATCCTGGGCGTCTCGGCCGGCTGCGGGCTGGGCGCGGCGCTGGCCATCCTGCTGGGGCTGCCGGTGGCGCTGGTCTCGGCCGCGGCCTTCGGCGGCGGGCTGCTGGCGGTGGCCGCGGTGATGCTGGTGGCCCGCCGCGTCGGCGAGCACGACCCCGTGCTGGTGCTGGTGCTGGCCGGCGTCGCCGCGGGCGCGCTGCTGGGCGCCGGCATCTCGCTGGTCAAGCTGCTGGCCGACCCCAGCGTGCAGTTGCCGGCCATCACCTTCTGGCTGCTGGGCGGGCTCAACGCGGTGACGGCGGCCGACCTCGGCTTCGCGCTGCCAGCGCTGCTGGCCGGCGCGGTGCTGCTGCTGCTGTGGCGCTGGCGGGTCAACCTGCTGTCGCTGCCCGACGACGAAGCGGCGGCGCTGGGCCTGCGGGTGGGCCGCTTGCGCGGCTGGATCGTCGTCGGCGCCACGCTGATGACGGCGGCCGCGGTGTCGCTCTCGGGCATCGTCGGCTGGGTGGGGCTGGTGGTGCCGCACGTCGCGCGGCTGATCGCCGGGCCCGAGTTCAGCCGCCTGCTGCCGCTGGCGATGGCGCTGGGCGCCGCCTTCCTGATGCTGGCCGACACGCTGGCGCGCACGCTGGCGCCGATCGAGCTGCCGCTGTCGGTGTTGACCGCCGGCGTCGGCGCGCCCTTCTTCCTGTGGCTGCTGGGGCGGCGGCGCCCGCGCGCATGACCGGAGAAGCCGCGCCGATGCTCGACGTGCAAGGCCTGGTCATCGGGCACCACGGCCGCGCCCTCGGCGAGCCGCTGAGCCTGGACCTGCGCGCCGGCGAGATCGTCGCCGTGCTGGGCCCCAACGGCTGCGGCAAGACCACGTGGTTCCGCACGCTGCTGGGGCTGATTCCGGCGCTGGGCGGCCGTGTGAGGGTCGATGGCGACGACCTGCTGGCGCTGGGCCGCGAGGCCATCGCCCGCCGCGTGGCCTACGTGCCGCAGGCGCACGCCGGCGTCTTCGCGTACACGGTGCAGGACCTGGTGCTGATGGGTCGCGCGGTGCACGTGGCCGCGTTCTCGACGCCTTCGCGCGCCGACCGCGAGGCCGCCGCCGCGGCGCTGCAGCGCCTGGGCATCGCCCACCTCGCGGCGCGGCCCTGCACCGAAGTCAGCGGCGGCGAGCGCCAGCTTGCCTTGATCGCCCGCGCGCTGGCGCAGGCGGCGCCGGTGATCGTGATGGACGAGCCGACCGCCAGCCTCGACTTCGGCAACCAGCGCCTCGTGCTGCGCGAGATCGAAGCGCTGAAGGCCCGCGGCGTGGCGGTGCTGCTGTCGACGCACCAGCCCGAGCACGCGCTGCGCATCGCCGACCGCGTGGCGCTGATGGGGCAGGGCAGGCTGCAAGGCTTCGGCGCGCCGGCCGCGGTGATGACGGCGCCGGCGCTGGCCGCGCTGTATGGCGTGGACGCCGCGGAGGTGCGGCGCAGCGTGCCGGGCGTGGCCGGTGTGGCGGACACGGCGGACACGGCCGCCGTTGCGCCTTCGACCGCCGACCGCGCCGACCGGACCGACCGCGGCGACCGAGCCGACCGCGCCGACCCCGACGCCATCGACTTCGCCGCCGTCTACCGCGCGCAGTTTCGGCGCCGGCCGCTGCTGCCCAAGCCGGCCAGCGCCTGGGACGGCCGCGCGCGCGACTACGCCAGCCACAGCGGCCGCAGCGGCTACGCGCAGGACTTCCTGGCGCGGCTGGACCTGAGCGGCGCGCGCACGTTGCTGGACGTGGGCTGCGGCCCCGGCACGCTGGCGTTGCCGCTGGCCCGGCGCGGCATCAGCGTCGTCGCGCTGGACCACAGCGCCGCGATGCTGGAACAACTGCGGGCCAAAGCCGGTGAGCAGGAGCTTACCAACGTGCAGACCATCCACCGCGCCTGGGAAGACGACTGGCACAACGTGCCGGTGTGCGACCTGGCGATCGCCTCGCGCTCGACCACGGTCGACGACCTCGACGCCGCGCTGGCCAAGCTGCAGCGCCACGCGCGCTTGCGTGCCACGCTCAGCTACCCGGCCGACGGCGCCTTCATCGACGCCGGCATCGCCGCCGCGCTGGGCATCGAGCTGCCGCGCGTGCCCGATCTGACGCTGCTGGTCGGCATGCTGCGCCGGCGCGGCCTGCAGCCGCGCATCGACTACCTGCAAACGCCCAGCCGGCTGGCCGGCTGTGAAGGCTTCGACGCGTTCGCGCAGCGCCTGGCCTGGTCGACCGGGCCTTTCGACGACGCGGCGCGCGAGCGCTTGCGCCGCTGGTACGAGGCCGACCCCGCGCGCGCCGCGCGCGGCGGCGCAGGCATGCGCTGGGCGTTTGTGTGGTGGGCGGTGGATGGGAGCTGAGGAAGCCGCGCCCCGCCGCGTCCTGGCTCCTTCTCCCGCTTGCGGGAGAAGGCCGGGATGAGGGTGTCTGCGTGCGTCCGGCCCTCACCCCAACCCTCTCCCACACGTGGGAGAGGGGGCGTCCTTCAGCAGGATCAGCCGCCCACCTCGACCATGAAGTCGGGATCGAAAGCCGCGTTCTCGTTGACGCCGGTGCGCGCGTAGCCGCGCGGGTTGCAGACCACGCGGCTGCCGTTCACGCGGTGGTCGAAGCTGTCGTGCGTGTGGCCGTGGATCCACAGCGCGACGCGCTCGCCGTCCAGCAGGTGCGCGGCGTCGGAGACGAAGCAGGCGTTGAGCAGCGAATCGGCAAAGCGCGGGTGGATGCTGTGGCGCGACGGCGCGTGGTGCGTGATCACCACCGTCGGCCCGGCGTGCGGCCGCGCCAGCCGCTCCTGCAGCCAGCGCGCCTGGCGCGCGAACAGCGCGGCCGAGTCCTCGGGCGTGAACGGCGCCTCGGCATCGGCATGGCGGCGGATGCGGCTGAAGTCGCGCACCAGGCGCAGCGCCTCGGCCTTGGCCGCGGCCTGGCGCTGCGCGTCGGGGAACAGCGCGAAGTCGGTCCACAGCGTGGCGCCCAGGAAGCGCACGCCGCCCAGCAGGCATTCGTCGCCGTCGAGCAGCCGCACGCGGGTGCCGGCGCACAAACGGCGCAACTCGTCCAGCCGGCCGTCGATGCTGCCGCCGTAGAACTCGTGGTTGCCCGGCACGTAGAGCACCGGCTTGTCGAAGCGCAGCGCCCAGGCCACGGCCTCGCGCGGGCGCGAAACGTCGCCGGCCAGCACCACCACGTCGGCGTCGTTCATCGGCCGCTCCATCTCACCGAACCCGAGGTGCAGGTCGGACAGGATGTTGAGCTTCATGGCCTGCCGATGTATCACACTGCGGCGATTCGGACGGCCGCAGGGCGTTGCCGTCGACCCGGGGAGTAAGCCGCTTGTTCAAGCTCGCGTTCGCGTCGTGCGCCCGCATCCAGGACCTGCCGCTGCAGCCGGCGTGGAACGAGATCCGCGCCGCGGCGCCCGATGCCTTGCTGCTGCTGGGCGACAACGTCTACCTCGACGACAACGGCCACGCCGATGCCGACGCGCTGGCCGCCGAACTGCGCCAGCACTACCGCCGCCAGCTGGCCGAGCCCTCCTTCGCGGCGCTGCTGGCCGACCTGCGCCGGCGCGGCAAGGCGGTGCTGGCGATCTACGACGATCACGACTTCCTCGGCGACGACCGCTGCGGCGCCGACGAAGACGGCGCGCTGCGCGAAGCGGCGCGCGCCGAACTCGTGCAGGCCTTCGATCCCGTGACCACCGGCGCCGAGGTCTACCGGCGGCAAAGCTTCGGCCTGGTCGACGTGATCGTGCTCGACACGCGCTTCCACCGCCGCCGCCCGCTGCCGATCGACGACGGCGCCGATGCCGTGCTCGGCGCCGCGCAATGGCAGTGGCTGCAGCAGCAACTGCGGGCCGCCAGCGCCCCTTTCGTCGCGGTGGCCTCCAGCATCACGCTGCACCACTTCGCCGACGAGAGCTGGGAGCGGTACCCCGGCGCCTTCGCCCGCCTGCGCGGCCTGCTGCGCGCGCGGCGCGGCGCGCTGCTGCTGTCGGGCGACGTGCACCGCAACGCGGTCTACGACGACAGCGGCGTGATCGAACTCGTCAGCTCGGCCGTCGCCCGCCGCGGCCTGGTCTTCGGCGCGCTGCGCAAGAACTACGGGCTGCTGAGCTTCGACGAACGCGGCGTGCGCGTCGAGCTGCGCAGCCTGAAGGTGGGCGGGCGCTTCGACTTCCGCATCGAGCTGGACGATTGGCGGTTGCCTTGAAGGCTTGAACGGGCCGCCACCGCATCAGAACGTCGTCACCAACTGCCCGCCCAGCAGCCAGTTGCGGCCGGGCGCGGCCTCGAAGAAGCGGCCGTTGCCTTCGTTGACGATCACCGAGCCGGCGTAGGTTCGATCCATCACGTTGTCGACGCGCGCGAACACCGACCAGCGGCCGCCGGCCCAACGTCCCAGGTAACCGGCCTGCAGGTTGACGACGGCGTAGCCGGCCGCCGCGTCGCTGTTGGCGTCGTTGACCGGCACGCGGCCCGACGCGCGCAGCTCCAGCGCCGCGCGCCAGCCGCGCTCGGGCTCCCAGCCGGCGCTGAAGGCCGCGGTCGACGCGGCCACGCCGGGGATGCGGTTGCCCGCCGGGATCCGCAGCGTCGGCTGCGGGCAGGGCGTGGCGGCGCAGGTCAAGAAGTCCTGGCGGTAGCGCGCGTCGAGGTAGGCGTAGGCCAGCGCCAGCTCCAGGTCGCCCAGCGTGCGCGCGCGCCACGCCGCCTCGGCGCCCTGGCGCCGCGTGCTGCCGGCGTTGGTGAAGGTCGCGCGCCCACCGACGTTGCCGAGCGTGACGATCTCGCCGCGCGTTCGCACCTCGAAGCCGGCCAGGCTCCACTCGCCCCAGGCGCCCAGGCGGCCCTTCAGCCCCAGCTCGGCGTTGCGGCTGCGCGCGGCGCGCAAGCCCAGGTTGAGCCCCGTCTGCCCGTCGGCGCGGTAGGCCAGCTCGTTGAGCGTGGGCGTCTCGAAGCCGCGGCCCACGGTGGCGTAGACGCGCAAGCCCTCGCTCAGCGCCCAGCTCGCGCCCAGCACCGGGTTGGCGGCGCTGAAGGCCACCGCGCCGCTGTCGTCGGGGTTGGCGCCGACGATGTAGTGGTCGGTGGAGCGAAAGCGCACGCGGCTCGTGCGCAGCCCGGCATTGAGCTGCAGTGCGGCCAGCGGCCGCCACGACGCTTGCGCATAGCCGTCCAGGCTGGTCACGTGGTTGTCCTCGTCGCGGCGCAGCGCGCCTTCGACGCCCAGCGTGGCGCCGCTGAAGTTCTGCCGGCCGCGGCGCTGCTCGTCCAGCCCGTCCCGCGCGACGCCCAGCACCAGCGACGATGGGCCGCCGGCCAGCGTGCCGCTGATGCGCCAGCGCAGGTCGGCGCCGGCGTAGCGGCGTTCGAGCTGGATCACGCCGCCCGGGTGCAGCGCATTGGCCTGCGTGGCAACCGGAATCGCCTGGAACTGCTCGGTCTCGCGCTGGCCGCCGTACAGCAGCAGCTGCAGCGCGTGGTTCGCGTTCAGGCGGTGGTCGACGGTCAGCCCGAGCTGCGATTGATCGAAGGTCTTGCGCGTGTCGAAGTTCAGCGCCGCGGCGTCGGCCGCGCGCGGGTCGGCCTTGAACTGCGCGCGCGTCAGCCCCAGCGGGTCTTGCGCCAGCGGCAGCGCGACCGCGTTGCCGACCAGGCCGATGCGCGTGTCGGCGCCGAGTTGCCATCCGAGTTTGGCGTTAGCCACCCGCCGCCGCGCGGCGCTGTGTTCGCGACTGCCGTCGGTCGCGAAGGCGCTGCTGCTCAGCACGTAGCTGAAGGCCTCGTCGCGGCCGCTGAGCTTGAGCCCGGCGCGCCACACGCCGCTGCTGCCGGCGGCGCCCGACAGCGTCAGCGTCGGCGGGCCTTGGCCGTCTTCGGTGAAGACCTGCAGCACGCCGCCCGACGAGTTGCCGTACAGCGCCGAGAACGGCCCGCGCAGCACCTCGATGCGGTCGACCGAGCCGAGGTCGATGTTCGAGAGCTGGCCCTGGCCGTCGGGCAGCGTGGCCGGGATGCCGTCGACGTAGACGCGCACGCCGCGGATGCCGAACGAGGCGCGTGCGCCGAAGCCGCGCACCGAAAGCTGCAGGTCCTGCGCGAAGTTCTGCCGGTCCTTGATCTGCAGCCCGCTGACGCCGGCCAGGCTTTCCGACAGGTTGACCTGCAGCCGGCCGTCGCGGATGGCCTCGCCGTCGATGCGGTCGATCGACGCCGGCAGCTCGAAGGCCGGCATCTCGGTGCGCGTGGCGGTGACGACGAGGGTCTCGGCGCGCGGGGCAGCGGCCGGCGGGGTCTGCGCCTGCGCCGGCGCGCCGGCGCCGATCAGCAGGCCGGCGGCGCCGAGCGCGGCCGGCGCGCGGAGCCAGGCGCTCAAACCACGCCTTCCTGCCGAAGCTGATCGATCTCGGCGGCGCTGCAGCCGATCGAGCGCAGCAGCGCCTCGCTGTGCTCGCCCAGGCGCGGCGGCGGCGTCTGCACGTCGGGGTCGCCGCCGGAGAGCTTGAAGCCGCTGCGCGCCACCTGCAGCGGCCGGCCGACGCCGGGCGCCGCGTCGAAGGTCTTGAGCAGCGCGCGCTGTTGCACCTGGGGCAGCGCCAGCGCCTGCGGCACCGTCAGCACCGCGCCGGCGGGGATGCCGATGCGGCTGAGCAGCGCCTCCCACTCGGCGCAGGGGCGCTGGCGCAGCCGTCCCTCCAGCAGTGCCGTCAGCGCAGCGCGGTGGCGCTTGCGGTCCTCGCGCAGCGCGAAGCGCGGGTCGTCGGCCAGCTCGGGGAGGCCCAGCGCCTGCACCAGCGCGACGAACTGTTCCTGCTTGTTGGCGGCGATGTTGAGCATGCCGTCCTGCGCGCGGAAGGCGCCCGAGGGCGCGGCGGTGAAGTTGTCGTTGCCGTGCGGCTGCGGGTCGACGCCGGCGATCAGGTGGTTGGAGACGATCCAGCCCATCGAGCACAGCGCACTGTCGAGCATCGAGACATCGATGAAGCCGCCTTCGCCGCTGCGCAGCCGGCGCACCAGCGCGGCGCTGATCGCGAAGGCCGCCGTCATGCCGGCCAGCGTGTCGGCCACCGGATAGCCCACGCGCAGCGGCGCGCTGGCGGCGTCGCCGGTGATGCTCATCATGCCCGACAGGCCCTGGATGATCTGGTCGTACGCCGGCGCGCCCTTCATCGGGCCGTCCTGGCCGAAGCCGGAGATCGCGCAGTAGACGAGCTGCGGGTTCTCGGCCGCCAGCGCCTCGTGCGACAGGCCCAGCCGCTGCATCACGCCGGGGCGGAAGTTCTCCACCAGCACGTCGAAGCGGCGCACCAGGCGGCGCAGCAGGTCCTTGCCGCGCTCGGTTTTGAGGTCGAGCGTCAGCGATTGCTTGCCCGCGTTCTGCGCCAGGAACGAAGCACCCATGCGCGCCGCGTTCAGCGCCGGGTCGGCGCCGAGCTGGCGCGCCAGGTCGCCATCGCCGGGCACTTCGACCTTGACGACCTCGGCCCCCAGCAACGCCAGCTGGTAGGCGCAGAAAGGGCCCGCCAGCACGTTGGTGAGGTCGAGGACGCGGATGCCTTGCAATGCGCTGCTCATCGCGCGATTTTGCGGACCGCGGCGCGCGCCGCCCAGGCGGGCGATCCCCGGGGCGCCGCCGTCAGTCGCGCTGCAGCCGCTGGCGCACTTCCTGGATGTGCGTGCGCAGCGCGTACAGTCCGTCGGCGTAGCTCAGCGGCACGCTGACCTCGCCGACGTGGCGCTCGATCTGGTCGAGCTCGGCCAGCAGCTCGGCGCGCGGGCGCTTTCCTTGCGCGCGCTCCACCGCGCGCAGCTGGCCGTACCAGCGGAACACGCGCGAGCGGATGCGGAACTCCACCAGCGGCGGCAGCACGCGCGACAGCGGGATCAGCACCGCGCCGATGGCCAGCAGCGCCACCCACATGCGGTCGGCCAGGTTGGCCACCCAGAACGGCAGGTACTGCTGCAGCCAGGGCGGCCCGCTGCGGTAGATGCGCTGCGCCTCGGGGGCGATGGGCAGCTCGCTGTTGGCGGGGTTGGGGAACTCGCCCTTGCGCTGGAACCAGCCGGCGCCGCCGTGCACCTGCTGCGCGGCCTGCACGAACAACTGCACCAGCGCCGGATGCAGGCTTTCGCGCGCCAGCAGCGTGGCAGTGGGCGCCACCAGGCGCACGTCGGCCGGCGGCAGGTCGCGCGCCAGGTCGACCACGCCGCGCGGCAGCGTCACCGGGCTCATGAACGGGAAGCGGCGCGAATAGGCCTCGGCCTGCGCGAAGTCGAGCAGCCGGATGCCCGGCGTCTGCAGCAGCATCTGCACCATCTGCGACTCGGGCGCCGAGACCAGCGCCAGCGCGTCGATGCGGCCTTCCAGCAGGTCCACCACGGCCGGCGTGGTGGACTGCTGCTGCAGCGTCAGCGCCGCGGGGTCGATGCGGTTGGCCTCCAGCAGCATGCGCATCAGCGGCGGCACGCCGCTGCCGGGCGCGCCGACGTTGACCGTCCAGCCGGTCAGTTGCGTCAGGCTGTCGATGTGGTCGCGCTTGGCCAAGCGTTGCGCCGAAGATTCGCGGTAGAACAGCCACAGCGGCTCGTGGAACAGGCTGCCCAGCGAGACGAGGTCGGCGTCGGGGTCGAGCTGGCCAGGGCGCACGGCGTCGGCGCCGCCTTGCACGAAGGCGAGGTCGACGCCGGAGTTCGGGTCGCGCAGCAGCGCCAGGTTCTCGGCCGCGCCCTGGGTGGCGCGCAACTCGACGGTGATGCCGTGGCGGCGCAGCCGCTCGGCGTAGCGGCTGCCGAACTCGGCATAGGCGCCCTGCGGCACGCCGGTGGCCAGCACCACGTGGCGCGGCGGCTGCGGCTGCAGCCAGGCGTAGGCCGCCCACAGCAGCGCCAGCGCCAGCAGCAGCAGCGGGCCGAAGCCGAGCAGGAACGCCCGCACCGGCAGCAGCACTTCGCGCAAGACCTTGTCAGTCATCGCGGCTCACCGGGCAACCGTCGCGCCGGCGCGCGCCGGTGTGAGCGCTGTGGAACGGCCATGCGCGTTCACAGGAAGCGGGCGATGCCTTCGACGTCTTCGGGGAACAGCTGCCCGGCCTCGGCCATCAGCAGCCGGCCGTCGCGGCCGCGCACCAGCGTCACCGGCAGGCCCTTGGGCTTGGGCAGCGCGGTCGCCAGCGCCGGCGAAGCCCAGGCCGAGGGGAAGCGGTATCCGCGTTTCGTGAGGTAGGCGGCAGCGTCCTCGGGCTTCTTGTCGATGGCCAGGCCCAGGAAGCGCAGCCCGCGCTCGCGCTGCGCCAGCCACAGCTGGTTCATCAACGGCGACTGCACGGCGCAGAACGGGCACCAGCTGGCCCACCAGTAGACCACCAGCACCTGGCCCTGCGCATCGGCGGCGCGGAAGCGGCCGCCGTCGAACAGCGGCAGCTCGGCAAAGGCGGGCAGCGCGGCCAGGTCCAGCCGGCTGCCCACGGCGGGCAGCGGCGGCGCCTTTTCCTCGTCGGCACGCGCCGGCGGCAGCAGCGCGCCGGCGGCGGCGGCCAGCAGCAGCGGGCGGCGGCGCAAGAGGGGCAGCAAGCTCACATCCGGCCTTTCCACGGCACCAGGCGGCGTTCGACCCAGCGCATGAACAGGTCGAACAAATAGGCCACGATGCCGATCACGAAGATGCCCATGATGACGATGTCGGTGCGCAGGAAGTTGCTGGCGTTGAGCACCATCTGCCCGAGGCCGACGTGGGCGGCCACCATCTCGGCGGCCACCAGCGTGGTCCAGCCGAAGCCGATGGCGATGCGCATGCCGACCAGGATCTCGGGCAGCGCCGCCGGCAGGATGACGTGGCGGATCACCTGGCCGTAGGTGGCGCCCATCGAATACGCGGCGTGGATCTGCTCGCTGCTGGCGCTTTTCATGCCCGAGCGTGCGGCCAGCGCCAGCGGCGCGAAGCAGGCCAGGTAGATGAGCAGCACCTTGGGCATCTCTTCGATGCCGAACCAGATGATGATCAGCGGCAGGTAGGCCAGCGGCGGCAGCGGGCGGTAGAACTCGATCGGCGGGTCGAACACGCCGCGCGCGACGCGGCTGACGCCCATCGCGATGCCCACCGGCACCGCGGTGACGAAGGCCAGCCAGAAGGCCACCGTCACGCGCAGGATGCTGGCCACGAAGTGCTGCCACAGCGGCTGGTCGTTGGCGCTGCCGGTGAGGTAGTCGACGAAGGTCTGCCACACGGTCTGCGGCTTGGGCAGGAACAGCGGCTTGATCAGCCCGAACTGCGTGACGACGAACCAGGCCAGCAGCAGCAGCGCGATGGTGGCCGCGCTGATCCACAGGCTGGAGCCTTCGCCCGGTTCGCGGAAGCGGCTGGTGCGCGGCGCTTCAGCCATGGGCGGCGGCCTGCGGCGGCGCTTCGCGGTGGTGCACGCGCGCCAGCACCTCTTCGCGCAGCGCGATGAAGGCCGGCTGGCTCTTGATGGCGCGCGCGTCGTGCTGCTGCAGGAATTCGCGCGAGAACGGCAAGTCGTCGTAGACGTGGCTGATGCGCCCGGGGCTGGGGCTCATCACCACCAGCCGCGTGGCGAGGAACAGCGCCTCCTCGACCGAGTGGGTGATGAAGAACACCATCTTGCGCGTGGCGGCCCAGGCTTCGAGCAGGATCTCCTGCACCTGTTCGCGCGTGAAGGCGTCGAGCGCGCCCATCGGCTCGTCCATCAGCAGCACCGCGGGGTCGTTGGCCAGCGCGCGCGCAATGCCCACGCGCTGCTGCATGCCGCCCGAGAGCTCGTACACCGCGCGCGCGCCGAAGCCCTGCAGGCCCACCAGCGCCAGCTTCTCGTCGGCCACGCGCTCGCGCGCGGCGCGCTCCACGCCGCGCAGGCGCAGGCCCAAAGCGACGTTGTCGCGCACGGTCAGCCAGGGCATCAGCGCGTGCTTCTGGAACACCACGCCGCGGTCGGCGCCGGGGCCTTGCACCGGCCGGCCGTCGAGTAGGATCTGCCCGCTGCTGGGCGGCAGGAAGCCGGCGATGCAGTTCAGCAGCGTGGTCTTGCCGCAGCCCGAGGCGCCGAGCGCGACGACGAAGTCGCCGTCGCGCAGGCACAGGTCGACGGTGGCCAGCGCCTGCAGCGTGCCGCCCTTGACGGCGTAGTTGACGCTGAGCCCGCGGATGTCGAGCGTGGGCATGCGGGCTTCGGGGCGGCGGCGCGGCGCGGGCGGGGCGGGGCTTACTTGGCCGCCATCGCCTTCTTGATGTAGGCGTCGGTCACGAAGGCCTTGTAGTCGGGCTTGACTTCCTGGATGCGGCCCTGCTCCTTCAGGAACGCGGCCGTGCTCGTCATCGCCTTGGCGGCGCCGCCGCCCAGCCAGTTGGGGCCGAGCTGCTCCTGCATGGTCGGGAAGCTGTACAGCCCCATCACCGGCGGCACGTCCTTGGCTTCGGCCTTGGTCCACTTGGCCACCGCCTTCACCTCGGCGGAGTCGGCGGTCCACTTGGCCTTGTTGTCGCGGTAGGCGGCATCGGCCTTGGCCAGCGCCTTGACCAGCGCGACCATGAAGTCGCCGTGCTCGGCGGCCCACTTGGTGTTGACGATCAGCCCGTCGAAGGTGGGGAAGCCCTTGGCGCCGATGGTCTTGGAGGTGGCGATGACCTTGCCGTTGCCCTTGATCTTGCTGAGCACGGGGTCCCAGACGAAGGCGGCGTCGATGTCGCCGCGCTCCCAGGCGGCGGCGATCTCGGGCGGCCGCAGGTTCATCACGTTGACGCTCTTGGCGTCGACGCCGTCGACCTTCATGATGGCCATCAGCTGGTAGTGCGCCGTGCTGACGAAGGGCGTGGCCACCTTCTTGCCCTTGAGGTCCTTGATGCCGTTGATGTTGCTGCCGTTGCGGGCGATCAGCGCCTCGGCGTCGGCGATGTCGTCGAGGATCCAGAACAGCTGGATGTCCTGGCCCTGGCTGGCCGCCGCGACGATGGGGCTGGAGCCGGCCTCGCCGATCTGCACGTCGCCGCTGGCCATGGCCTTGATGACGTCGCCGCCGCCGCCGAACATGCGCCAGTTGATCTTGTAGCCGGTGGTCTTCTCCAGCTCGCCCGACTCCATCACCGTGCGCAGCGGCACCAGCATGTCCTGGTGGGCGAAGGTCACTTCCTTCTTCGGCTGCGCCAGCGCCGGGCTGCTGCAGACGACGGCGACGGCCGCCAGGGCGGCCAGGGTGCTCTTCATCAGGCTCATCGGGTTTCCTCCGGGTGGTGATGATGCGTGCGACGCAAGGCGCGGGAGCGCAATGATGCCAGTGCCCGCCGCCGCTGGCTGCAGGTTTCGCCGCTGGCCGGCGGCGCGCGATCGGCGCCAGAATGCGCCGTCACGCCACCTTCGCCACCGGAGCCGAGCCATGGGACACGCCGAACCCGAAGTCGCCACCAGCCTGCAGCCGTTCTGGATGCCGTTCTCGCCGAACAAGGAGTTCAAGGCCGAGCCGCGGCTGTTCGCGCGCGCGCAGGGCATGTACTTCTATACGCCCGATGGCCGCGCGGTGATCGACGCCTCGTCGGGCCTGTTCTGCGTGGCCGCCGGGCATTGCCGCAAGGAGATCGCCGAGGCCGTCTACCGCCAGTTGCAGACGCTGGACTTCACCGCGCCCTTCCTGCGCGGCCAGAGCAAGGCCTTCGAGCTGGCGGCGCGCATCGCCGAGTACACGCCGGCCGGACTGAACCGCGTGTTCTTCGTCAACAGCGGCTCCGAGGCGGTGGACACCGCGATGAAGGTGGCGCTGATGCTGCACCGCGTGCGCGGCCAGCCGCAGCGCCAGCTGTTCGTTTCGCGCGAGCGTGCCTACCACGGCGTCAACATGGGCGGCGTGGCGCTGGCCGGCATGGTCAACAACCGCCGTGCCTACGGCGTGGGGCTGGGCGGCGTCTACCACATGCGCCACACGGCGCTGCCGCAGAACCGGTTCGCGCGCGGCCAGCCCGAGGCCGGCGCCGACCTCGCCGACGACCTGCTGCGCTTTTGCCAGCTGTACGGCGGCGAGAACATCGCGGCCTGCTTCGTCGAGCCGGTGGCCGGCTCCTACGGCTGCCTGCCGCCGCCCAAGGGCTACCTGCAGCGGCTGCGCCAGATCTGCGACGAGCACGGCATCCTGCTCGTCTTCGACGAGGTCATCACCGGCTGGGGCCGCCTGGGCGCGCCGTTCGCGGCGCAGGCCTTCGGCGTGACGCCCGACCTGATGACCATGGCCAAGGCCATGACCAACGGCGCGCAGCCGATGGGCGCGGTGGTGGCGCAGCAGGCGGTCTACGACGCCATCACCGAGGCCGGGCCGAAGCAGGGCGTGGAGTTCTTCCACGGCTACACCTACAGCGCGCACCCGGCGGCCTGCGCGGCCGGGCTGGCGATGATGGACATCTTCCGCGACGAGCGCTTGTTCGACCGCGCCGCCGCGCTGGCGCCCTACCTCGCCGACGGCCTGCATTCGCTGGCCGACGCGCCCGGCGTGGCCGACGTGCGCTCGATCGGGCTGATGGGCGCCATCGAGATGGCGCCCGCCGGCAGCCCCGGCGCGCGCGGCCACGAGCTGCAGAAGAAGCTCTACGACATCGGCCTCAACCTGAAGAACACCGGCGACTCGCTGATCGTCGCGCCGCCGCTGGTGGCCGAGCGCCAGCACATCGACGAGATCGTCGCCAAGTTGCGTGAGGCGTTGGCGTCGTGACAGCCGCGGCAGAGACCGTCGTCTACCCGGCGCGCCGCATCCTCACGATGCACCCGGCGCGGCCCGAGGCCACGCACGTGGCGGTGCGCGACGGCCGCATCCTCGGCGCCGGCAACCTGGACGAGCTGAGCGGCTGGGGCCCGCACCGGCTGGACACGCGCTTCGCCGACCTGGTGCTGATGCCGGGGCTGGTGGAAGGCCACAGCCACCTGATGGCCGGCACGCTGTGGCGCTACGTCTACTGCGGCTACTTCGACGCCGTCGACCCCGCCGGCCGCACCTGGCCGGGGCTGAAGAGCCTGGACGCGGTGGTGCAGGCGCTGGCGCAGGCCGCGGCGGCGGCCGGCGGCGACGGGCCGGTGGTCGGCTGGGGCTTCGACCCCATCTACTTCGGCCAGCAGCGCTGCAGCCGCGCCGACCTCGACCGCGTCAGCGCCAGCCGCCCGGTGGGCCTGATGCACGCCAGCGCGCACATCCTCAACGTCAACAGCGCGGCGCTGCAGCGCGCCGGCTTCCTGCGCACGGGCATCGACCACCCGGGCTTTCCGCTCGGCGCCGACGGCCTGCCCAGCGGCGAGCTGAAGGGCCCCGAGGCCATGCTGCCGGTGCTGGACCACGTGGGCCTGAACCGCAGCTTCCTGTCGGGCGACGAGCAAGGCATGCGCGACTTCGGCCGCCTGTGCGTGCGCGCCGGCGTCACCACCGCCACCGACCTGGCGGCGACGCTGGGCGACGCCGAACTGCAGACGCTGCTGCAGGTCACCGGCGACGCTGCCTACCCCGTGCGGCTGGTGCCGCTGCTGCGGCTGATCGGCCTGACGCCGGCCGCCGCCGTGCAACGCGCCAAGTCACTGGCCGAGCGCAGCACCGAGCAGTTGCGCCTGGGCCGCATCAAGGTGGTGGCCGACGGCTCGATCCAGGGCTTCAGCGCCCGGCTGCGCTGGCCGGGCTACTACAACGGCAGCCCCAACGGCCTGTGGTACACGGCGCCCGAGGCGATGCGCGAGTGCTACGAGCTGGCCTTGCAGCACGGCGTGCAGGTGCACACCCACACCAACGGCGACGAGGCCACCGAGCTGGCGCTGGACTGCCTGCAGCAGGCGCTGGGCCGCCAGCCCGCGAGCGACCACCGCTTCACGCTGCAGCACTGCCAACTGGCCGACGACGCGCAGTTCCGCCGCATCAAGGCGCTGGGCCTGTGCGTCAACCTCTTTGCCAACCACCACTTCTACTGGGGCGACCAGCACCGCGCGGTGACCGTCGGCCCCGAGCGCGCCGAGCGCATGAACGCCTGCCGCTCGGCGTTGGACGCCGGCGTCACGCTGGCCATCCATTCCGACGCGCCGATCACGCCGCTGGCGCCGCTGTTCACCGCCTGGTGCGCCGTCAACCGTTTGACGGCCAGTGGCCGCGTGCTCGGCGAGCGCCAGCGCATCAGCGTCGGCCAGGCGCTGCAAGCCATCACGCTGGGCGCGGCGACCACGCTCAAGCTCGACGGCGAGATCGGCAGCATCGAATGCGGCAAGCGCGCCGACTTCTGCGTGCTGCACGACGACCCCGCCACCTGCGGCCCGCAGGGGCTGAAGGATTTGCGCGTGTGGGGCACCGTGCTGGGCGGGCGGGTGTTCGAGGCCTGAGTGCCTTGCGCCTGCCGTCGGCGTAACGCTCGAACCTGGCGTCAGGCCGCGACGCGGCTACTCGCGGGCAAACGCGACCTCTGCCTGACCGCGAGTGCCGGCAAGCGCCTTGTCGTTCAGCTTCCTGACCTTGATCTTCACGTCGGTGCAGCCCGGCAGCGCTTCCGAGAACTTGAGGTGAATCGTCGCCGCGTCGCCGTCCACGCCTTCGAGCGAAACGGGTACTTCCCGACCGAGGCACGGGTCGAGCTTTGTCGATGCCGCTTGTTTCCACGTGCCGCCGGACTCGGTGATCACCAGCCGGGCCTGCTGGGGTCGTTTGCCACCGTCCCAGGTCACCGTCCAAGTCCCCAAGAAGGCTGACGGCGTTTGCGCACTGGCCAGCGCGCTGGCCGCAAGGCACAGGATACCGAGCGCTCGTTTGAACATGATCCTCCTCCTGGACTGGATTCGTTGCAATGCCGTCAATGTCCGCCGGGCCGGGAACGCACCGCGTGCGGCTTGCGAGATGGACAGAGGCTAGAACCGCGCGGCGAACGGGCCATCGGCCAACTGGTGGAGCCCTACATCCGGCGACGGATGGCCGGCATGACCGCTATCGAGGCTCGAGCTTGACGATCTCGCCGTTGTCTCGCTTCAGGTACAGCTCCTGTCCTTTGGCTCGAACTTCATTGCAACTTGGCCTGATCTTCGGTGCTTCAGTGCAAAGGGAACCGTCCTTGATGGTCCACCGGCCCGTGTCACTGAAGTAGCCGATGTTGACGTAGAAGAGGCCGTCGGCGTTGAACTGCAACCGCCATGGCGGCCCCTTCGAAGCATTGACCGCGAAGACCTTGTCAGAGACGAAACCCTTCAGTGACTCCGGCGTGACGGCCGCAGCGCCGTCCGGGAACTCGGATGGTGCAGGCTGCGCCCATGACAGTGGGCAGGCGAGCAAGAGTGGAAGGACGATGGCTTTCATGGGCTTGTCTCTGGTGGTTGAAGTGGGATGCGGGTGGGCCGGTGGCGCCAGCGACGGGTGCGAAGCGGAGATCGCGCGCCGAACCGCCTTGGAACCCCGGGCCGTTGGACGACGGCGGCCACAGCCTAGAACCGCCCGGCGGACGGGCCATCGTCGAAATGGGGGAGCCCTACATCCGACGACGGATGGCCGGCCTGGAGATCCGCGCCGCCGCGATGCGGCGTTAGCTTGCCGCGCGGCCGCTCACAGCAGCGCGCTCATCCCCGCCGCCGCGCGCTGCAGCGCCGGCAGCCGGGCGACGGCGCCCTTGAGCGTGAGCCTTGCCACCGGCGCGTGCACCGCGATGGCGGCGCGCACCTGGCCTTGCGCGTCGCGCACCGGCACCGCCAGCGCCACCAGGCCGGCGATGAACTCCTCGCGGTCGAGCGCGTAGCCCTGCTGGCGGATGGCGGCGCACTCGGCCAGCAGCGCGCGGCGCGAGCCCAGCGTGTTGGCCGTCATGCGCGGCAGCGGCAGGCTGCGCAGCAGCGCGTCGCGCGCCGTGTCGTCCAGCGAGGCGAGGAACAGCTTGCCGCTGGCCGTGCAGTGCAGCGGCACGTGGGTGCCGACGTCCAGCGTCAGGCGCCAGGGCCAGGGCGCCTCCACGCGGTCGAGGTAGAGCACGGCGGCGCCGTCCAGCGTGGTGAAGTTGCAGGTCTCGCCGACCTCGGCCACCAGCGCGGCCAGCCGCTCGTGGCGCAGGCCGCGCACGCTGCCGTGGTTCAGCGCGTCCAGCGCCAGCCGGCGCAGCGCCGGGCCGACGGCGAAGCCGCGGCCGTCGACGTCGCGCGCCAGGTGGCCGTTGGCCTGCAGCTGGCTGCACAGCCGGTGCGTGGTGGCCTTGGGCAGGCCCATCTGCTGCGACAGCTCGGCCAGCGTCAGCGCGCGGCTGGCGCGTGCCAGCAGCCCCAGCAGGCGCAGCGCGCGGTCGGCGGCCGAATCGCCGCCGCCTTCGTCGGCAGCGGTGGGCGCGGGCGCGGGCGTTCTCAGGGTAAGCATGGTGCGGGCGCCATTGTGTCGGCCGTGGGGCGTGCCTATGATGCTTCAGAAATCCGATCGAAACGTTCCGTTTTTTTCAAAGGGCGCGATGGCGGAGGAGTTCGACTACATCGTCGTCGGGGCCGGCTCGGCGGGTTGCGTGCTGGCCTCGGTGCTCAGCCGCGACCCGGCGGTGCGCGTGCTGCTGCTGGAAGCGGGTCCCGCCGACCGCTCGTTCTGGATCCACCTGCCCATCGGCTACGGCAAGACCATGTGGAGCCGCCGCTACAACTGGTGCTTCGAGACCGACCCCGACCCGCAGATGAACGGGCGGCGCATCTACTGGCCGCGCGGCAAGACGCTGGGCGGCTCCAGCTCGATCAACGGCCTGATCTACATCCGCGGCCAGCGCGAGGACTACGACGCCTGGGCCGCCGCCGGCAACCGCGGCTGGGGCTACGACGAGCTGCTGCCTTACTTCAAACGTTCGGAAACCAACCAGCGCGGCGCCGACCGCTGGCACGGCGACAGCGGGCCGCTGCGCGTGTCCGACATCGGCGCGCGCCACCCGCTGATCGACGCCTTCGTCGACGGCGCCGCGCAGTGCGGCGTGCCGCGCAACGACGACTTCAACGGCGCGCAGCAGGAAGGCGCCGGCTACTACCAGCTGACCACCCACCGCGGCTGGCGCGTCAGCGCGGCCAAGGCCTACCTCGCGCCGGCACGCCGGCGGCCCAACCTCGTGATCCGCACCGAGGCGCAGGCCACCGGCATCGAGCTGCAGGGCCGGCGTGCGGTGGGCGTGCGCTACCGCCAGGGCGGATCCGGCGGCAGCGAGCAGCGCGCCCGCGCGCGCGCCGAGGTGCTGCTGTGCGCCGGCGCCATCCAGTCGCCGCAGTTGCTGCAGCTCTCGGGCATCGGCCCGGCGCCGCTGCTGCAGCAGCACGGCGTGCCGCTGGTGCACGCGCTGCCCGGCGTCGGCGAGAACCTGCAGGACCATTTGCAGATCCGCCTGACCTACGAGTGCAGCCAGCCCATCACCACCAACGACGACCTGCGCAGCCTGTGGGGCCGCGCGCGCGTCGGCGCGCAGTGGCTGCTGGCGCGCCGCGGGCCGCTGGCGGTGGGCATCAACCAGGGCGGCTGCTTCATGCGCGCGCTGCCGCCCTCCGGGCGGCCCGACATCCAGTTCCACGTGGCCACGCTGTCGGCCGACATGGCCGGCGGCAAGCCGCACCCGTGGTCGGGCTTCACGCTGTCGGTCTGCCAGCTGCGGCCCAGCTCGCGCGGGCGCGTGCAGATCCGCTCCGCCAACCCCATGCTGCCGCCGTCGATGCTGGCCAACTACCTGTCGACCGATCTCGACCGCCGCACCGCGGTGGCGGCGGTGCGCGCGGCGCGCGCCATCGCGCAGGCGCCGGCGATGCAGCCTTTCGTGCGCCGCGAGGTCAAGCCCGGCCCCGGCGCGGTGGACGACGCCGAACTGCTGGCCTTCTGCCGCGAGGCCGGGGCCACCATCTTCCACCCCAGCGGCACCTGCAAGATGGGGCCGCTGGCCACCGACCCGCTGGCGGTGGTCGACGAGCGGCTGCGCGTGCACGGCATCGAGGGCCTGCGCGTGGTCGATGCATCGGTGATGCCGACGCTGGTGTCGGGCAACACGCATGCGCCGGTGGTGGCCATTGCCGAGAAGGCGGCCGATCTGATCCGCGGCGACGCCCGGGCGGCGCGTTGAACACCGCGGTTATGTGCCCAGTCCTGCCCACGAAGGAGACGACGCGATGAAGAGCCTGAACGACCCCACCCGCCGCCGTGCGCTGCGCGCGGCCGCTGCCCTCGGTGCCACCGGCGGCGCGCTGGCCGCGGCGCCGGCGCTGGCGCAGAACGTCACGCGGCTGAAGATCCAGACCGCGGTGCCCAGCTCCAGCATCTATTTCGACCTGATGAAGCGCTTCGCCGACCGCGTGGACAAGATGTCCGCCGGGCGGCTGAAGTTCGAGATGCTGCCCGACGGCGCGGTGGTGGCGGCCTTCGAGATCGTCGACGCGGTGGACAAGGGCGTGGTCGACGGCGGCTACGCCTGGACGCACTACTGGTCCGGCAAGAACACCGCCGCCGGCCTGTACAGCAACCCGGCGGCCGGCGGCGGCACCGGCATGGACCAGCTTTCGCACGTGGCCTGGCTGTTCCAGGGCGGCGGCTACGCGCTGTACAAGAAGTTCTACAGCGACGCGCTCAAGCTCAACGTCGAGCCCTTCATGGTGCAGCCGATGGGGCCCGACCCGCTGGGCTGGTTCAAGAACCCGATCCGCAACCTCGAAGACATGAAGAAGCTCAAGTACCGCTCGCCGCCGGGGCTGGTGGGCGAGATCTTCAAGGAGATGGGCGTCAACGCGGTGGCCATGCCCGGCGGCGAGATCGTGCCCGCGGCGCAGCGCGGCGTGCTCGACGCGGCCGAGTGGATCGGCCCCGCCGACGACATGGCGCTGGGCTTCCACAACGTGTTCAAGCACTACTACCTGCAAGGCCTGCACCAGAGCACCGACGTCGGCGAGCTGCTGCTCAACAAGACGAGCTGGGGCAAGCTGCCGGCCGAGCACAAGGCCATCGTCGAAGACGCCGCGATGGCCACGATGACCGAGACCTACACCTACAACGTCTTCCGCAACGCGCAGGCGCTGCACAAGCTGCAGACCGAGCACAAGGTGCAGGTGCACGACACGCCGGCCGACATCTTCCCGGCCTTCATCAAGGCCACCAACACCATCTACGACCGCGAGGCGGCGAAGAACCCGTTCTTCAAGGAGGCGCTGGACTCGCAGCGCGCCTTCGCCAAGCTGGTGGTGCCGTACTGGAACAAGATCAACGGCCTGTACTTCAACCTCGGGCAGAACTCGCCCAACGCGAAGTGACGGCGCTGGCGTTGGCGAACCGGCTCGATCGCGTGGCCCAGTGGTCGGGCCACGCGGCGGCCTGGCTGATTGCGCCGATGGTGCTGTCGCTGTGCTGGGAGGTGGTGGCGCGCTACGGCTTCAACGCGCCCACGCAGTGGGCCTACGACATGACCTTCATGCTGTACGGCAGCTTCTTCATGCTGGGCGCGGCCTACACACTGCAGCGCAAGGGCCACGTGCGCACCGATTCGTTCTACGCCGAGTGGCCGCCGCGCCGCCAGGCGCTGGTCGATCTGCTGTGCTATCTGCTGATGGCGGTGCCGTTCTCGGCGGTGTTCGCGGTCGTCGGCTGGGGCTACTTCGTCAAGGCCTGGACCAGCAACGAGACCTTCGTCAGCAGCGCCTGGCAGCCCATCACCTGGCCCTTCAAGCTGATGATGCCGGTGGCCGGCGTGCTGCTGCTGGTGCAGATCGCCAGCGAATGCCTGAAGTGCGTGCACACGCTGCAGACCGGCCAGTGGCCGGCAGCGCCCAAGGCCGAATCGGCCGAGGTGATGACATGAGCAATGAAGTGCTGGGGCTCGTGGCGCTGGGCGTGCTGTTCGCGGCCATCTTCATCGGCTTTCCGATCGCCTTCACGCTGGGCGCGGTGGCGCTGGCGACCGGCTGGTTCGCGCTGGGGCCGGTGGTGTTCGACCTCGGCGTGCTGCAGACCTACTCGGTGATGAAGGACACGGTGCTGGCCGCCATCCCCTTCTTCCTGTTCATGGGCTTTCTGCTGGAGCAGTCGGGCATCATGGAGCGGCTGTTCAACGGCGTGCAGCAACTGCTGTCGGGGCTGAACGGTTCGCTGTACCTGGCGGTGCTGATCACCGCCACCATCCTGGCTGCGGCCACCGGCATCGTCGGCAGCTCGGTCACGCTGCTGGGCGTGATGGCCGGGCCGTCGATGATCAAGAGCGGCTACGACCCCAAGCTGAGCGCCGGCGCCATCACCGCCGGCGGTACGCTGGGCATCCTGATCCCGCCCAGCGTGATGCTGATCGTGATGGGCCCGGTGGCCGGCGTGCCGGCCACCGACCTGTTCGCCGCCGCGGTGCTGCCGGGGCTGATGCTGTCGTCGATCTTCATCGTCTGGACGCTGGTGCGCTGCTGGATCAACCCGGCGCTCGGCCCGGCGCTGCCGCCCGAGCTGCGGCCGAAGTCGCTGGGCCCGGTGATCCGCGACCTGGCGCTGGGCGTGCTGCCGGTGATCGTGGTGATCATGTCGACGCTGGGCGTCATCCTGCTGGGCATTGCCACGCCCACCGACGCCGGCGCCGTGGGCTGCGCCGCCACCTTCGTGCTGACGCTGATGTCGCGCCGCCTGACCTGGCCGCGCCTGAAGCGCGCCGCGCTGGCGACGCTGGAGATCAGCAGCATGATCCTGCTGCTGGTGACCGCGTCCAACCTGTTCGGCGCGGTGTTCTCGCGCCTGGGCAGCGCCGACTTCCTGGCGCAGGGGCTGACCAGCCTGTCGCTGCCGCCGATGCTGATGCTGATCGTCATCCTCGGGCTGATCTTCGTGCTCGGCTGGCCGCTGGAATGGGTGCCCATCGTGCTGATCGTGCTGCCGATCGCGCTGCCCATCGTCACGGCTGCCGGCATCGACCTGCTGTGGTTCTGCACGCTCGTGGCGGTGACGCTGCAGACCGCCTGGCTCAGCCCGCCGGTGGCGCTGTCGGCCTACTTCCTCAAAGGCGTGGTGCCGCAGTGGGAGCTGAAGGACATCTACGCCGGCATGGTGCAGTTCATGGTGCTGCAGCTCGTCGCCGTGGGGCTGCTGCTGATGTTCCCCAAGCTGGCGACCTGGCTGCCGAGCCTGGGGTGACGGCGGCGGCGCGCCGGCCGCGCGGCGCGGGCCCGGCGCAAGCCTACGCGGCCACCTTCTCCACCACCACGCTGCCCACCGAATAGCCGGCGCCGAACGAGCAGATCACGCCGCGCTCGCCGGCGGCCATGTCGGCGTGGTGCAGGTGGAAGGCGATGATCGAGCCGGCCGACGCGGTGTTGGCGTAGTCGTCCAGGATCACCGGTGCGCGGCGGCTGTCCCAGTCGCCGAGCAGCTTCTTCACCACCAGCTGGTTCATGCCCAGGTTGGCCTGGTGCAGCCAATAACGCTGCACCTCGGCGGGCTTGAGGCCGAGGTCGGCGAGGTGGCGCTCGATGTGCGCGGCGGCCACCGGCACCACTTCCTTGAAGACCTTGCGGCCCTCTTGCCGGAAGGTCTTGTCGCGGGCGTCGGGGTCGGTGTCTTCGCAGCGGTTGAGGAAGCCGGCGTTGTTGCGGATGTGGTTCGAGAACTGCGTGTGCAGCCGCGTGCCCAGCACGCGCCAGCGGTCGGCGCTGGTGGCGGTGTCGGCGGCCTCGACGATCACCGCGGTGCAGACATCGCCGAAGATGAAGTGGCAGTCGCGGTCGCGCCATTCGAGGTGCGCCGAGGTGATCTCCGGGTTGACCACCAGCACGCAGCGCGCGCTGCCGCTCTTCACGGCGTTCACCGCCTGCTCGATGCCGAAGGTGGCCGACGAGCAGGCCACGTTCATGTCGAAGCCGTAGCCCTTGGCGCCGATGGCGGCCTGGATCTCGCACGCCATCGCCGGGTAGGCGCGCTGCATGTTGGCGGCGGCGCACAGCACGCCGTCGATGTCGGCGCCGGTCTTGCCGGCGGCCCGCAGCGCGTCGCGCGCGCCGGCCACGCCCAATTCGGCCATCAGCGAAAGCTGCTCGTCCGGCCGCGGCGCGAAGCGCGGGCGCATGCGCGTGGGGTCCAGCACGCCGGCCTTGTCGATCACGTGGCGCCGCTGGATGCCCGAGGCCTTCTCGATGAACTCCACCGACGAAAGCTGCAGCGCCTCCACGTGCCCGGCGGCGATGGCCTCGGCGTGGCGCTCGTTGTGCAGCGCCACGTAGGCGTTGAACGATTCCACCAGCTCGGCGTTGGTGATGATGTGCGGCGGGTTGTACAAGCCGGTGCCGCTGATGACGACGTCTTTCATGGCGGCAGTGTAGGGCCGGGGGGCGTGGGCAGTCACGTGGGCGGTCGCGTGGGCGGTCTGCCAGCCGACAACTCGGGGTGAACTCGAAGCCGGGCTAAGGCTCCAAGCGCCATGCGCGCTGCAATCATGCTGCTGGCCCCGTTGCTGCTGACCGCTTTGAACGCGGCCGCCGCCGACTTGGCGGCGCAGCCAGCCTGCCGCACGGCGCTGCGGGCATTGACGGTGGCGGAAGCGGCGGCTGAACCCGCGTCCGCCGCGTCCGCCGCAACTTCGTCGGGCCGCCTCACCGCCGCGCGCCGGCAGGCCGCGGTGGCCTGCCTGGGGCCGGCCGCAGCCGCGGCTTCCGGTCCGCCGCTGGGGGCGCGCCAGGTGCTGCCGCCGGCGCCGGCGATGGGCATCGGCGTGCCGCGCCTGGTATCGCCGTCTTCGGCGGCCGCGCCGCCGCCCGTGCCCGCGCCGCGGCCGCCGGTCAGCATCACCAGCTGCGACCCCGTCGGCTGCTGGGCCAGCGACGGCAGCCGGCTGCAGCGCGCAGGGCCGATGCTGATCGGCCCGCGCGGCATGTGCAGCAGCGCGGCGGGGGTGTTGAGTTGTCCTTGAGGGGCCGTGGCCAACGCGCGACCACCGCCGGCGCTGGCGGCCGACCAATGGGTTGGAGGCGCTGAAGGACGATCGGAAAGGCCGGCACAGCATCCGGATCAACGTGCAGTGGAAGTACCGGCTGGCCAAGGACATCGGCGTTCCGGCCCAGCGCATCGGAGAGATCGGCGCCGGCAGCCGCCACGGACTTGGTTCATGGCACCATCCGCGCCATCCATCACCGGGGGGCACCTCATGCTTGCAGGAAGCTGCCACTGCGGCGCGGTCACGATCGAGTTGCCGTCGGCCCCGGAGAAGGCCACCGACTGCAACTGTTCGATCTGCAGGCGCTTGGGCGCGCTGTGGGCGTACTACGAGTTCGGCACCGTGCGCATCGCCGGGCATCCGGCGCACACGCAGGAATACATCCAGGGCGACAAGACCCTCAGGACGGTGCGCTGCGCCACCTGCGGGTGCACCACGCATTGGGAGCCCCTGAAGCCCGAGCCCGGCGCGCACCATGGCGTGAACCTGCGGAACTTCGACCCGGCGCTGCTGGCGTCCGTGCCGGTCCGCCGCTTCGACGGCGCGGACACCTGGAAATTCTTGGACTGAACGGCGAGCAGCCCGACATGCCGTTCCAAGTTCAGCGCGGTGCGGCGCCGTTCATCGAGGACGGGATGCCGCAGGCCGATGCCGGAATCGGGCGTCCGGCGGCCGCATGAAATACGAAACCGTCCGCCGCTTCGCGCTGGCGCTGGCCGACACCACCGAAGTGCCGCACCATCACTTCGGCTCGTTCCGCGTCAAGGGCAGGATCTTCGTCACCGTGCCGCCGGATCGCGAGCATCTCCACGTCTTCGTCAGCGAGCCGGATCGCGAAGTCGCGTTGGCGCTTCATCCCGGGTTCACCGAGAAGCTGCTGTGGGGCGGCAAGGTCGTCGGCGTCAAGGTGGCGCTCGCACATGCCGAGGCGGCCGCCGTCAAAGCCCTGGTGCGGCAGGCCTACGAGTACAAGGGGACAAGCCCGGCGCCGCGGGCGGTAGACTGAATGCTTGTAATTTCCGGTGACTCTGCAATGAACTCACAGTTGATCACCATCGACCCCGAGATCCACAGCGGTACGCCAGTCTTTCGGGGCACACGAGTTCCGATCAAGACGCTCTTCGACCACCTGGAAGCGGGCGATGCCTTGGAGGTGTTTCTCGACGACTTCCCCTCGGTGAGCCGAGAGCTTGCCGTCGCCGTCCTGGAGGAAGCCCGCGTTGCGCTGACGCCCGATGCGCATCCTGCTTGACGAGGACTTGCCGCGACGCCTGGGCGCGCTCTTGGTCGGCCACGAATGCGTCACGGTGCAACGGGCCGGCTGGTCGGGGATCAAGAACGGCAAGCTGCTCGCGCTGGCCGGTGCAAAGTTCGACGTGTTCCTCACGATGGACGGTGGCCTTGAGTTTCAGCAGAACTTGTCCACGCTCCCCGTTGCTGTCCTGATCGCGGAGGCGGTCAGCAATCGGATGGAGCATCTTGAACCGCTCGTTCCAGCGATACTCAAAGCGTTGAATCACTTGTCGCCGCGGACGCTTCGCCACGTCCGCAAAGGGCAGTGAGGCAACCAAGGCCGGCTTCAAGTTCGGCCCTTGATTGAAAGCTCAAGCTTCGCCGCCCTTGCCGACACCCCGCCGCGGCGGAAAGCGCCACCAGGCCAGGAGCACCAGCGCCGCGAACGCCGTGTAGGCCAGCACGAACACCCAGGCCGGCGCTTCGTAGAAGATCAGCCGCTGCAGCCAGTGCTCGATGAAGCCGCGCTCGTAGCGGGCAGTACCGGCCTGGCCGCGCAGCCAGGATTCCAGCGTCGTGAGCGGGCAGGTCTGGCCCAGCCAGCTCTGGACGACGACGAAGACGATCGCGGCCAGGTGCGCCAGGCGGAACCACCAGGCGTTGACCCAGCGCCAGCGCAAGCCGTTGCCCACCCAGACGGCCACGAGGCCGCCGACCACGAACAGCACGATGGCAGCGTGCAGCACGAGCACGGCATCGGCCAGGGTGCCCGCCCACGCTGCCACGTTGGTGCCTCCAGGCCGGCCGCCGGGCCGCGCGCCTTAGCCCAGCAGCTTGAGCCGCTGCACCTTGCCCGAAGGCCCGCGCGGCAGCTCGGCCACGAAGCGGAAGGCCTTGGGCGTCTTGTAGCGGCCCAGCTCGCGTTCGCAGAAGTCACGCAGGTCGGCCTCGTCGGTGGCCTGGCCGTCGCGCAGCACCACGCAGGCCAGGATCTCCTGGCCGTACAGCGGGTCGGGGATGCCCACCGCGGCGGCGTCCAGCACCGCGGGGTGCTTGAGCAGCGCCTCGTCGATCTCGCGCGGCGCGATGTTCTCGCCGCCCTTGATGATCAACTCCTTGATGCGGCCGGTGACGAAGAAGAAGCCGTCGCCGTCGCGGTGGCCGAGGTCGCCGGTGCGCAGCCAGCCGTCGGGCGTGAAGGCGGCGGCCGTGGCTTCGGGGTTCTTGTAGTAGCCGCGCATCACGTGCGGGCCGCGGATCAGGATCTCGCCGGTGCTGCCGTCGGCCACCGGTTGCAGCGCGGCGTCGACCACGCGCGCCTCGCCGCCGCTGGCGCGGCCGACCGAGCCGAGCTTGCGCTGCTTCGCATCCAGCGGGTTGGAGAAGCTGGGCGCCACGGTCTCGGTCAGCCCCATGGTCTCGATCACGCCGATGCCGAACTTGCGCTCGAAGGCGCTCAAGTGTTCCGGCGGCAGCGCGCTGCTGGCGCTGCGGCACAGCCGGATGCGCGCCAGCGCCGCGCGCGGCGGCGCCTCGGCGCCTTCCAGCAGGATGGCGATGATGGTCGGCACCACGTTGATCCAGGTGCAGCCGCCGCTTGCGGCCTGGTCCCAGAAGCGCGCGGCCGAGAAGCGCGGCGCCATCGCCACGCGGCCGCCGCTGGCCAGCGGGGCCAGCATGGTCACCGCGAAGGCGTTGATGTGGTACAGCGGCAGCACGCCGAGTACGCAGTCTTCATGCGTTAGCTGGTGCTCGGCCGCGATGGCCTTCGCATTGGCCGCCAGGTTGGCCTGGGTCAGCATCACGCCCTTGGGGTTGCCGGTGGTGCCGGACGTGTACATCAGCAGCGCCAGCGCATCGGGTGCCGGCGGCGGCCGATCGGCTTGCGCTTCCGGCAGCGCCTGCAGATCGTCGGGGTCCACCGTCAGCACCGGCATCCCGGGCACCAGCGCGCGCACCTTGTCGGCCCAGTCGGGCGCGGCCAGCACCAGGCGGCAGTCGCTGTGCTGCAGCACGTAGCGCATCTGCTCGGGCTGCGACAGCAGGTTGACCGGGTTGACGCCGTAGCCGCCGTGCATGGCGCCCAGCAGCCATTGCAGCGTGGCCAGGCCGTTGGGCATGACCAGCGACACCGTGTCGCCCGGCCGCAGCCCCTGCGCCTGCAGCGCCGCGGCCACGCGGCGGCAGCGTTGTTGCAGTTCGGCGTAAGTCAACGTGGCGCCGCTTTCGGTGGCGCTGGCGTAGACGGCCTGCGGCGTGGCCGCTGCGGCGGCGTCGATCAGCGCGCGGACGGTGTTCATGCCCTGCCGTGGCGGCGGAAGTAGTCGCCGAAGATCTGCTCTTCGCTCGGCACGCGCTCGGCGATGGGCCGCGAGATGCGCGTGATGTTGAGGTAATGCCGGTAGTTCAGGTTGTCGCTGAAATGGTTGCCGCCCCAGGTGCCGCAGCCCATGCTCAGCGAGAACGGCAGCCCGTTGTCGAAGCTGCCGCCGGTGGCGATGCAATGCGCCTGGTCGACGATCACGCGCGAGACCGGCAGGCTCGTGCCCAGTTGCAGCGCCTGTTCCGGCCGCTTGCTGTGCAGCCCCACCGAGTGGCCGGCGCCCTGCCAGGCGTAGAGGCGGCGCACGATGTCTTGCGCATGCGCGAAGTCGCGCGCCGCGTAGATCGCCAGCACGGGGCTGAGCTTCTCGCCGGAGAACGGGTGTTCGGCGCCGAAGCCGTCTTCTTCCACCAGCAGCATGCTGGGCGCGCGCGCGGCGATGTCGGCCAGGCCGGCGCGGCGCGCCACCTCGGCGGCCGATTGCCCGGTGGCGGCGGCCGAGAGCTTGCCGTCGGGCCACATCAAACGTTGGAGCGACGCCTTCTGCGCCGCGTCCAGCAGCACCGCGCCGCGGGCCTGCAGCGCGGCCAGCATCGGCTGCCGCGCCGCGCCGATCAGCACCAGGCTGTTTTCCGAGCTGCAGCTGGTGGCGTTGTCGAAGGTCTTGCTGCGCAGCACGCGGTCGGCCGCGGCTTCGATGTCGGCGCTGTCGTCGACGATGCCGGCCACGTTGCCGGCGCCGACGCCGAAGGCCGGCGTTCCGCAGGTGGCGGCGGCGCGCACGTTGGCCTGCGAGCCGGTGGCGACGACCAGGTCGCATTGCTGCATCAAGGCCAGCGTCGCGGCCTTGGTGACGGGCGCCGGCAGCAGTTGCACCAGGTCGCGCGGCGCGACTATGCGGTCGAACTGCGCGTGGATGAATTCGATCAGCCGCGCCGCGGTGCTCCAGCCCTTGGGCGATGGCGCGACGATCACCGCGTTGCGGCCCTTGAGCGCATTGATGATCTTGTTGGCGGGCGTCGCCGCCGGGTTGGTCGACGGCGTGATCGCGCACACCACGCCGACCGGGCGCGCGATCTCGGTGATGCCGCGTTCGGCGTCTTCGGCGATCACGCCGACCGAGCGCGCGCCCTGCAGGTCGCGCAGCAGGCCCAGCGTCTTGCGGTGGTTCTTGGCGATCTTGTCGTCGACCTTGCCGATGCCGCTGTCGGCCACCGCCATCTCGGCCAGCTCGCGGTTGCGCGCCGGCTCCATGATGGCCCAGCCGGCGGCGGCCACCAGCTCGTCGACCCGCGCCTGGTCGTAGCCGTCGGCAATGCGCTGCGCGGCGCGGGCGCGCGCGACGAGGGTGCTGATGTCGTCCATGTCATTCGCTCCGTTGCGCATCGCGGCAGGCAGCACCCGCCAGGGACTCAGAATGGAGCGGTCTGCGCTTCGCTCCGACTTCGCTGCGATGCTCGCGCCGAGGTCGCGCCGCGTAACTCGCTACGTTCACTTCGTTCACTGCGCTCGAACAGACGCGGCGGGTCAGCCCACGAAGCGCGCTGGCGCGCGCCGACCTCGGCGCTGCGCTTCTCGCCGCTCCATGCATCGCCCCCGGCGGGCGCCGCCTGCCGCGAGTGCCACCAACCTCGGTCGTCGAAGCAGGCATGCCACGGTCGGTGGTCAAGCCGATGCGAGGTGGCCGGCCGGCGGCCCGTGTGCGCAGCCGAGAAGCGCAGGTTTCGAGTCGGCGCGCGCAGCGCGCTTCGTGGGCTGACTCGCCGCATCTGTCCGAACGAAGCGAGCGCAGCGAGCATAGTGAGTTATGCGGCGCGACTCGAAACCGAGCATCGCAGGGGACCCGAGTGCAGCGAGAGCCAGCAATCGGGCCGACGGCCGGCTGCTTCGCATCGGCGACGCGCCAACGCCGGAACGCGCAGTCGTGCAACACGTCAATCCGCCTTGATGTTGGCGTCCTTGGCCAGCTTGGTCCACTTGGGGATCTCGCGGGCCACCATCTGGCCCAGCTTCTCCGGGGTGCCGCCGGCGCCTTCGGCGCCCTGGGCGAGCAGCTTGTCGCGGATGTCGGGGTCGGCGACCACTTCGTTGAGCGCCTTGTTCAGGCGGTCGATGATCGCGCGCGGCGTCTTCGCCGGCACGAACATCGCGTACCAGCTGTCGACCTCGAAGTCGGCGAGCCCGGCCTCCTGCATCGTCGGCACGTTGGGGAAGGCGGCGCTGCGCTTGACGGTGGACACCGCCAGCGCCTTGAGCTTGCCGGTCTTCACGAACTGCGCCGCCGCCGGGATGCTGACCCACAGCGTGGGCACCTGGCCGCCCATCACGTCGGTGACCGCGGGGCCGCCGCCCTTGTACGGGATGTGCGTGAGCTGTACGCCGGTGCGCAGCGCCTGCATCTCGCCGGCCAGGTGGCCGGGCGAGCCGTTGCCCACCGACGCGAAGGCCAGCCCCGGCTTGGCCTTGGCGGCCGCCGTCATCTCGGCCACCGTGTTGGCGGGGAAGCCGGGGTAGGCCACCAGGATCTGCGGCAGCGAAGCGACCACGCCCACGGGCTCGAAGTCGCGCACCGTGTCGAAGGCCATCTTCGGAAAGATCGCCGGGTTGATGGTGTGCGAGCTGAGGGTGAACAGCACCGTGTAGCCGTCGGGCGGCGCCTTGGCGACGACCTCGGTGCCCACCGAGCCGCCGGCGCCGCCGCGGTTCTCGATCACGATCGGCTGGCCCAGCAACTGGCCGAACTTCTGCTGCACGATGCGCGCGATCACGTCGGTGCCGCCGCCGGGCGGGTAGGGCACCAGAAAGCGCACCGGGTGGTCGGGGTAGCCGGCGGCCGGCGCCGGTTGCGCGAAGGCGGGCCACGCGGTGGCGGCCAGGGCAACGCCGGCGGCGGCCAGCCAGGCGCGGCGTGAAGCAAGCAGGTACGGCATGTGAAGTCTCCTCTTGGCGTCAACGTCGGCTGTGTCGGCCGATCAGGGTGACCAGGTCCTGCCACAACGCAGGGCCCAGTCCTTGGTCGAGGTCCACGGCCTGGCAATGGCCATAGTAGGGGCTCAGGTCCAGCCCCACGCCGATGGCGGCCAGTTCGATGTCGCCGGCGGCCTCGATGGCGGCGGCCACCTGTTGCAGGTGGTGGTCCAGATAATGCGCATCATTGGCGGCTTGCGTGGCACCGTCCATCGGGCAGCCGTCGGAGACGGCGACCAGCAGCTTGCGCGGTTCGCTGCGCGTGCGCAAGCGCGCCGCGGCCCAGGCCAGCGCCTCGCCGTCGACGCCTTCGCGGAACCGGTCGGGCCGCAGCAGCGCGCCGATGTCGCGCCGCGCGCGGCGCCAGGGCGTGGCGGCGTCCTTGAAGATCAGGTGCGCGGTCTCGTTCAGCCGCCCCGGGTGCGCCGGCCGGCCGGCGCGCTGCCAGTCGCGCAGCGCGCGGCCGCCGTTCCACGCGCCGGTGGAAAAGCCGAGGATCTCGCAAGGCACCGCCACCATTTCGAGCGCGCGCGCCAGCACGTCCACCAGCACGGCGATGGACTCGATGTGCTGGCGCATCGAGCCCGAGCAGTCGATCAAGAAGCTCACGGCGGCATCGGCGCGCGGCTCGCGCTGCACCTGGCGGAACAGCCGCCGCTCGGTGGGCGAGGCGATGAGCTGCGCAAGGCGGCGGCCGTCGATCAGGCCTTCTTCCTGCGCGTCGGCCCAGTCGTCGCGCCGCGGGCGCGCCAGCACGGCCTGCAGTTGGCGCGCCAGCCGCGGCAGGTTCAGGCCTTGCGCGGCGATGCGGCCGTCCAGCCGCTGGCGGTACTCGTCCAGCTCGGCGCGGCGCAGGCGCGCGGCGGGGCGCAGTTCGCGGTCGTAGGCGCTGGTGAAGATGCGGTAGCCGCCGTCGCTGCCTTCCAGCACGCGGCTGCGGCCGGTGGCCACGGCGGCGATGGCGTCGGGCTCGGCGCCGTCGTCCAGGTCGAGCAGGAAGCCGAAGGCGGTGCGCTCGTCGCGCTCGTCGCCTTCGGCGCGGCTGCCGTCGGGGTCGGGCAGCGCATCGGCGCCGGCGTCGGCCAGCAGCGCGGCCACGGCGTCGGCGATCTGCAGCGCGGCGGCGGCGTAGGCGGCCTGGTCGTGGCGCGTGCGCCGCAGCGCCGCCAGCCCCGGGCCCAGCAGCGGCACGATGCCGGCGCGCGTGGCTTCCAGCAGGTCTTCCAGCGCTTCGGGCACCGGCTGCCCGGTGACGCGCGCACGGCTGATCTGCGCCACCGTGAACAGCAGGATGCCGCGCGCCGTGTCGGTCAGCCCGGCGTCGTGGAACTGTTGGCTCCAACGTTCGAAGCCATGCGCCAGGTTGCGCCGCACGCCGGGCCAGGCCGCCGGCACCAGCGCCTCGCAGCGGAACTGCTCCAGCAGTTCGAACAAGCCGCGGCGCAGCGGCTCGTGCGGGCGCAGCCGCTCGTGCAGCGCGGCGTCGCAGCCGCGCAGGCGCAGCGCCAGGCCGTCGGCGGCGGCGCGGAAGGCGCCGAAGTCGTCGCGCTGCAGCCGCGGGTGCAGGTGCGGCGCGTACAGCGGCAGCCGGCGGCGGCCGCGGTGCAGGCGGCCGCCGCGGAAGTGCAGGTCGCGTTGGCCGGCCAGCGCGCGGATCGCGGCAACGCAGAGTTCTTCAACTCGCTGCTGCTCGCGGGCCGCGGCCTGCACGTCACTCATGCCGGCAACTCCGCGTCGAAGCAGCGCTGGTAATACTCGCCCAGCACCGTCTGCTCGGCCTCGTCGCACTTGTTGGCGAACGACAGCCGGAAGGCCGCGGCCACGTCGCCGAAGATCTGCAGGTTCTCGGCCCAGGTGATCACGGTGCGCGGCGACATCAGCGCGCTCAGGTCGCCGGCGGCGAAGCCCTGGCGCGTGAGGTTGGCCAGCGCCACCATGCGTTGCACGCGCTGGCGGCCGGGCTCGTCGTCCAGCGCCGGCACGCGCGCCAGCACGATGGCGGCCTCTTCGTCGGCGCCCAGGTAGTCGAGCTTGGCGACGATGTTCCAGCGGTCGATCTGCGCATGGTTGAGCCGCTGCGCGCCGTGGTACAGGCCGTTGAGGTTGCCCAGGCCCACGGTGTTGGCGGTGGCGAACAGGCGAAACGCCGGGTGCGGATCGAGCACGCGGTTCTGGTCCATCAGCGTGAACTTGCCGTCGCGCTCCAGCACGCGCTGGATCACGAACATCACGTCGGGCCGGCCGGCGTCGTACTCGTCGAAGACCAGCGCCACCGGCCGCTGCAGCGCCCAGGGCACGATGCCGGGCTGGAACTCGGTGACCTGCTGGCCGTCGCGCAGCACCACCGCGTCGCGGCCCACCAGGTCGAGCCGGCTGACGTGGCCGTCGAGGTTGACGCGCACGCAAGGCCAGTTCAGACGCGCCGCCACCTGCTCCACGTGGGTGGACTTGCCGCTGCCGTGCAGGCCTTGCACCAGCACGCGGCGGTTGTGCGCAAAGCCGGCCACGATGGCCAGCGTGGCCTCGCGGTTGAAGCGGTAGGCGGGGTCGACCTCGGGCACGTGGGCGTCGCGCCGGCTGAAGGCCGGTACGCTCAAGTCGCTGTCCAGGCCGAAGGCCTCGCGCACGCCGATGCGGGTGTCGGGCCGCCAGGCGCTGAAGTCGTCGTCGGGCTCGTTCATCGGGGCTTGCGGCGCGGCGGCGCGGCCGTGGGTGGAAGGACCGGGTCGGCCAGCGCATCGGCCTCGACGCGGCCCAGCGCCTGCGCCGCCGCCTGCAGCGCGGGAAGCCATTGCAAGGCCTTGTCGATGGGCAACCGCATCGCCGGCGCCTGCAGCGCCACGCACAGGCTGCTGCGGCCTTGGGTGTCGGCGGCCGTCGGCACCGGCACCGCCACGCACACCAGGCCGGGCAGGAACTCCTCGCGGTCCAGGCCGTAGCGCTGGCGGCGCACGGCGGCCAGTTCCTTGTCCAGCGCCTTGGGGTCGGTCAGCGTGGCCGGCGTGCAGCGCTCCAGCGGCACGGCCTGCAGCAGCCGCGCGCGCTGCGTGGCGTTCATCTGCGCCAGGAAGACCTTGCCGCTGGCCGAAGCATGCGCCGGCACGCGCGAGCCGGGCTGCAGGTAAAAGCGCAGTGGCGCCGCGGTCTCCACGCGGTCGAGGTAGACCACCTCGCCGCCGACGAAGCCGGTGATGTTGCAGCTTTCGCCCACCTGCTCGACCAGCGCGCGCAGCACGCGGTGGCGCGCGCCGTGGAAGGTGTTGTTGGCCAGCAGCGTCTCGGCCCAGCGGCGCAGGCGCACGCCGGTGCTGTACTGGCGCGAATCGCCCTCGCGCTGCACCAGGCCGCCGGCTTCCAATTGCTGCAGCATGCGGTGCACCGTGGGCTTGGGCCAGCCGGTGTCTTCGACCAGGCTTTGCAGGCTGAACAGCCGGTCCTGCGCGGCGATGCGCTCCAGCAGCGCGAAGTGGCGCAGCGTCGGCGAATCGGCAGCGGCCGGCTCGGGCCCGGCCGGGGCGTGCAGCGCGGCGGCGTCGCGTTTCATGGGGCAATGGTAGCGCTTCGGCCGCAGTTGTGGTCATAATCGGAACAACCCGTCCCGAAATTCGAGATTCGCACAGCAGGAGACCGCCCACCATGAACGCGCCCAGCCAACCCGTCGCCGCCCGCACCGTCGTGCAGGGCGTGCAGAAGATGACCCCGTCGGAAGCCTTCGTCGAGACCCTGGTCGCGCAGGGCGTGGACACGATGTTCGGCATCATGGGCAGCGCCTTCATGGATGCGATGGACATCTTCGCGCCGGCCGGCATCACGCTGATTCCGGTGGTGCACGAGCAGGGCGCCGGCCACATGGCCGACGGCTATGCGCGCGCCAGCGGCCGCCATGGCGTGGTCATCGGCCAGAACGGCCCGGGCATCAGCAACGCGGTGACGGCCATCGCCGCCGCCTACTGGGCGCACAGCCCGGTGGTGGTGATCACGCCCGAGACCGGCACGCTGACGCAAGGGCTGGGCGGCTTCCAGGAAGCGCACCAGTTGCCGATGTTCCAGGAGTTCACCAAGTACCAGGCGCACGTCAACAACAACAAGCGCATGGCCGAGTTCACGGCGCGCGCCTTCGACCGCGCCATCCTGGAGATGGGGCCGACGCAGCTGAACATCCCGCGCGACCTGTTCTATGGCGAGATCACGGTCGAGATTCCCAAGCCCATCCGCATCGAGCGCGGCGCCGGCGGCGCCGACGCCTTGCAGGCCGCGGCCGACCTGATCGCCAGCGCCAAGAACCCGGTGCTGATCAGCGGCGGCGGCGTGGTGATGGGCGAGGCCTTTGCCGAAGCCATCGCGCTGGCCGAGCGCATCGGCTGCCCGGTGGTCAACAGCTACCAGCACAACGACAGCTTCCCGGCCAGCCACCCGCAGTGGTGCGGTCCGCTCGGCTACCAGGGCAGCAAGGCGGGCATGCGGCTGATCAGCGAGGCCGACGTGGTGATCGCGCTCGGCACGCGGCTGGGGCCCTTCGGCACGCTGCCGCAGTACGGCATGGACTACTGGCCGAAGAACGCCAAGCTGGTGCAGATCGACGCCGACGCCAAGATGCTGGGCCTGGTGAAGAAGGTCGACGTGCCGATCTGCGGCGACGCCAAGGCCGCGGCGCAGGCGCTGCTGGCACTGCTGGCCGAGCGCAAGCTGGCCTGCGACGCCACGCGCGCCGAGCGCGCCGCGCGCATCGCCAAGGAGAAGGCGGCGTGGGAGCAGGAGCTGTCGGACTGGACGCACGAGCGCGACGCCTACAGCCTGGACATGATCGAGGAAGCCAAGACCGAGGCGCCGTTCTCCGGCGGCCAGTGGCTGCACCCGCGCCAGGTGCTGCGCGAGCTGGAGAAGGCGCACCCGCCGCACGTGATGATCAGCACCGACATCGGCAACATCAACTCCATCGCGCACAGCTATTTGCGCTTCGAGGAGCCGCGCAGCTTCTTCGCGCCGATGAGCTTCGGCAACTGCGGCTACGCGCTGCCCACCATCATCGGCGCCAAGAAGGCGGCGCCGCACCGCCCGGCGATCTCTTACGCCGGCGACGGCGCCTGGGGCATGAGCCTGAGCGAGATCATGACCTGCGTGCGCCACGGCATCCCGGTCACCAGCGTGGTGTTCCACAACCGCCAGTGGGGCGCCGAGAAGAAGAACCAGGTCGACTTCTACAACCGCCGCTTCGTCGCCGGCGAGCTGGACAACCAGAGCTTCGCCGGCATCGCGCGCGCGATGGGCGCCGAGGCCATCGTCGTCGACCGGCTGGAAGACGTAGGCCCGGCGCTGACCAAGGCCATCGAGCTGCAGATGAACCAGGGCAAGACCTGCGTCATCGAGATCATGTGCACGCGCGAGCTGGGCGACCCCTTCCGCCGCGACGCGCTGAACAAGCCGGTGCGCCTGCTCGACAAGTACCGCGACTACGTGTGATCCTGACGCTCAACACCGGCTCGTCGTCGATCAAGTTCGCGCTGTTCGACGGCGACGCGGTCCGCGCCGCGGGCCAGGTCGACGCCATCGGCGTGGCGCCGGAGTTGCGCCTGGACGGCGCCGCGCCGCAGCCGCTGGCGGCGGCCAGCACGCATGCCGATGCGCTGGCCGCCATCCTGGCGGCGCTGCAACCGCTGGGCATCGAGCGCGTGCGCGCCGTGGGCCACCGCATCGTGCACGGCGGCACGCGCTTCGACGGGCCGGCGCTGATCGACGCCGAGGTGCTGGCCGCCATCGAGGCGCTGCTGCCGCTTGCGCCGCTGCACCAGCCGCATGGCCTGGCCGGCATCCGCGCGGCCAGCGCGGCGCTGCCCGGCCTGCCGCAGGTGGCCTGCTTCGACACCGCCTTCCACCGCACGATGCCCGACGTCAACCAGCGCTTTGCGCTGCCGGCGGCGCTGTTCGCGCGCGGCTTTCGGCGCTACGGCTTTCATGGCTTGTCGTACGAATCGATCGCCGCGCAGTTCGCGGCGGCGGCGCCGGCGTTGGCGCGCGGCCGCGTGGTCGTGGCGCACCTGGGCAACGGCGCGTCGATGTGCGGCATGGCCGACGGCCGCTCGGTGGCCACGACGATGAGCTTCTCGCCGCTCGACGGCCTGCCCAGCGGCACGCGCTGCGGCCGCATCGACGCCGCCGTGGCGCTGCACCTGATCGCCCGCGAAGGCTGCAGCGCCGCCGAGGTGGAAGACCTGCTGACGCGGCGCTCGGGCTGGCTCGGCATGTCGGGGCTGACGAGCGACATGCGCACCCTGCTGGCCAGCGAGGCGCCGGCCGCGAAGCTGACCATCGACTACCTGGTCGAGCAGATCCTGCGCGAGCTGGCCGGCCTGGCCGCCGCCTTGCGCGGGCTGGACGCGCTGGTCTTCACCGGCGGCATCGGCGAGAACGCCGCCGTGCTGCGCGCGCGCGTGCTCGAAGGCGCGGCCTGGCTGGGCCTGCGGCTCGACGCGCCGGCGAACGAAGCGAAGCGGCCCGAGCGCATCAGCCGCGCCGACAGCGCGGTCGCGGCCTGGGTGCTGCGCACCGATGAAGAGCGCGTGATCGCGCAGCACACCGCGGCGCTGGTGCCGGCCACCTCATGAGCAAGCCCTTGCAGGACCCGCTGGCGCCGCCGCTGCCCGGCGCGAAGACCGAGGTCAAGACCACCACCTGCTACATGTGCGCCTGCCGCTGCGGCATTCGCGTGCACCTGCGCGACGGCGGCGACGGCCCGCAGGTGCGCTACATCGAAGGCAACCCCGAGCACCCGCTGAACAAGGGCATCCTCTGCGCCAAGGGCTCGTCGGGGATCATGAAGCAGTACTCGCCGGCGCGGCTGGCCACGCCGCTCAAGCGCAAGCCCGGCAGCGCGCGCGGCAGCGGCGAGTACGAGCCGATCTCCTGGGACGAAGCCTTCGACACCTTGACCGAGCGCCTGGCCCACCTGCGCGCCACCGACCCCAAGCGCTTTGCGCTGTTCACCGGGCGCGACCAGATGCAGGCGCTGACCGGCCTCTTCGCGCGCCAGTTCGGCACGCCCAACTACGCGGCGCACGGCGGCTTCTGCTCGGTGAACATGGCCGCGGGCATGATCTACACGATCGGCGGCAGCTTCTGGGAGTTCGGCGGCCCCGACCTCGAACGCGCCAAGCTGTTCGTGATGATCGGCACCGCCGAAGACCACCACAGCAACCCGATGAAGGCGCAGCTCTCGGCCTTCAAGCGCAACGGCGGGCGCTTCGTCGCGATCAACCCCATCCGCACCGGCTACGCGGCGATCGCCGACGAGTGGATTCCGATCCGCCCGGGCACCGACGGGGCGCTGTTCATGGCGCTGATCCGCGAGCTGATCGCGCTGGGCCTGTACGACCGCGACTTCCTCGCCCGCTACACCAACGCCGGCCAGCTGGTCAACCAGGACGAGGCCAGCGACGACTTCGGGATGATGCTGCGCAAGCCCGATGGCGACGTGATCAACCCGCTGCGCCACCACAACTTCTGGTGGTGGGACCGCCTGCGCGGCCGCCCGGTGGCCGACCATGCCGAAGGCAGCGATCCGGCGCTGTTCGGCGAGTACCGCATGCCCGAGGGACCCTTCGAGGGCCTGCCCGTCAAGCCGGCGTTCCAGTTGCTGGAAGAGCGCGTGCGCGACTGCACGCCCGAATGGGCCGAAGGCATCACCGGCATCGCGGCGGCCACCATCCGCCGCCTGGCGCACGAGATGGGCGTGACGGCGCGCGACCAGACCATCGAGCTGCCGATCGCCTGGACCGACTGGTGGGGCCGCGAGCACCAAAGCGTCACCGGCAACCCGGTGGCCTTCCACGCGATGCGCGGGCTGGCGGCGCACAGCAACGGCTTCCACACCATCCGCGCGCTGTCGATCCTGATGAGCCTGCTGGGCACCATCGACCGGCCCGGCGGCTTTCGCCACAAGGCGCCGTACCCGCGCGCCGTGCCGCCCAATGCGCGGCCGCCCAAGGGGCCGGCCAGCGTCAAGCCGAACACGCCGCTCGACGCGCCGCCGCTGGGCTGGGTGGAAAGCCCGGCCGACCTGTGCGTGGACGACGCCGGCGGCCCGGTGCGCATCGACAAGGGCTTCAGCTGGGAGTACCCGTTCTCGGCGCACGGGCTGATGCACAACGTCATCACCAACGCCTGGCGCGGCGACCCGTACCCGATCGACACGCTGCTGCTGTTCATGGCCAACATGGCGTGGAACTCGACGATGAACACGTCCGAGGTCCGCAAGATGCTGGTCGACCAGCATGCCGACGGCAGCTACAAGATCCCCTTCATCGTGGTCGCGGATACCTTTCAATCCGAGACCACCGCGTTCGCCGACCTGATCCTGCCCGACACCACGTACCTCGAACGGCACGACGTGATGTCGATGCTCGACCGGCCGATCAGCGAGTTCGACGGCCCCTGCGACAGCGTGCGCGTGCCGGTGCTGCCGCCGCCGGCCGGCTGCAAGCCCTTCCAGGAGGTGCTGGTGGAACTGGCCTCGCGGCTCAAGCTGCCGGCCTTCACCACGCCCGAGGGCGGCCGCAAGTACCGCGACTACCCCGACTTCATCGTCCGCTACGAGACGGCGCCGGGCTCGGGCATCGGCTTTCTCACCGGCTGGCGCGGCGCCGACGGCAGCCAGTCGCTGCGCGGCGCGCCCAACCCGCGCCAATGGGAGCAGTACGCCGCCAACAACTGCGTGCACCACCACGCGATGCCGCCCGAGATCCAGTACATGCGCAACTGGAACCGCGGCTACCTGCAGTGGGCGCAGGACGCCGGCCTGCGGCGCGACGCCGACCCCATCACCATCCACCTGTACTCCGAGTTCATGCAGCGCTTCCGCCTCGCGGCGCAGGGCAAGGGCGGCGGCCGGCAGCCGCCGGCCGCGTTGCGCGAGCGCGTGGCCACCTACTTCGACCCGCTGCCGCTGTGGTATGCGCCGCTGGAGGTGCAGGCCAGCGACGCGCAGGCCTACCCGCTGGCCGCGGTGACGCAGCGGCCGATGGCGATGTACCACTCGTGGGACTCGCAGAACGCCTGGCTGCGCCAGATCCACGCGCACAACGTGCTGTTCGTCAACGCCGCCACCGCGCAGGCGCTAGGCATCGCCGACGGCGACTGGATCTGGGTCGAATCGCAATGGGGCCGCGTGCGCTGCCAGTGCCGCCACAGCCAGGCGGTGGAGCCCGGCACCGTGTGGACCTGGAACGCCATCGGCAAGGCCAAGGGCGCCTGGGCGCTGAGCGACGACGCCAACGAAAGCGAGCGCGGCTTTCTGCTGAACCACCTGATCAGCGAGGAACTGCCGGCCGCCGACGGCAGCGGCCGCCGCGTCTCCAACGCCGACCCCATCACCGGCCAGGCGGCTTGGTACGACGTGCGCGTGCGCATCCGCCGCGCCGACGACGCCGAGCCTCGGCAGACCTTGCCGCAGTTCGACGCCAAGCCGGCGCTGCCGGGCACGCGCCGGCTGCGCTGGCGCGCCTGGTTCGCCGGCCGCCCGGAACAAGGGAACAACGCATGACGCAAGCCGCCGCCCGGAGGGGCACGCCGTGACGCAACTGGCGCTGGTGATCGACCTCAACGTCTGCGTCGGCTGCCACGCCTGCGTGACGAGCTGCAAGCAGTGGAACACCTCGGGCACGGCCGGCTCGCTGGTCGACCTGCAGGCCTACGGCGCCGACCCCAACGGCACCTTCTTCAACCGCGTGCAGAGCTTCGAGGTCGGCGAGTATCCCGAGACGCAGACGGTGCACTTCCCCAAGAGCTGCCTGCATTGCGAAGATCCGCCCTGCGTGCCGGTGTGCCCCACCGGCGCCAGCTACAAGCGCGCGGAAGACGGCATCGTGCTGGTCGACGCCGACAAATGCATCGGCTGCAAGTACTGCGCCTGGGCCTGCCCCTACGGCGTGCGCGAACTCGACGAGAAGCGCCAGGTGATGACCAAGTGCACCCTGTGCGTCGATCGCATCCACGACCAGAAGCTGCCCGTGGCCGAGCGCAAGCCGGCCTGCGTGATGGCCTGCCCGACCAACGCGCGGCTGTTCGGCGACATCCACGACCCTGCCTCGGTGGTGTCGAGCGCGATCCGTGAACGTGGCGGTTATGCGCTGATGCCCGAACTCGGCACCCAGCCCGCCAACCACTACCTGCCGCGCCGCCGCACCGACGCGCAGACCGACCCGCTGCAGGTGGTCAAGCAGCGCAACCCGCTGCGCGTGGAAGGGCGCGAGCCGCAGCCGGTGGCGGGCGGCACGCCGTTGTCGGGCGACTGGGAGCATTGAGGACATGCACCCGCCGCTGTCGATGATCTTCTTCACCACGCTGGCCGGCGCCGGGCAGGGGCTGTGGCTGGCCTTGTTCGGGGTCGACCTCGCGGCGGCGCTGGGGCTGGCGGAGGCGCCGGCCGTGTGGCGGCTGTGCGGCGCGGCGCTGGTGCTGTTGCTGTGCGGCGCGGGGCTGGTGGCGGCCACCTTCCACCTGGGCCACCCGCTGCGCGCCTGGCGCGCGGTGGCGATGTGGCGCACCTCGTGGCTGTCGCGCGAGGTGATCGCGCTGCCGGCCTTCATGGCGGTGGTGGCGCTGTGGGCGGGGCTGCACGTGATGCAGGCGGGCAGCGCGGCGACGCTGGGCGTCGGCGCGCTGGGGGTGGCGCTGGCGCTGGCGCTGTACGTCTGCACCGGGATGATCTACGCGGCGGTGAAGGCCATCCGCGAATGGGCGCATCCCTTGACGCCGCTGAACTACACCGTGCTGGGCCTGGCCTCGGGGCTGCTGCTGGCGGCGGCGCTGGCGGCGGCCACCGCGCCGGGGCTGGCGGTGCCGCTGGCGCAGGCGGCGCTGCTGGCCACCGTCGTCGGCGCCGTCACGCGCGGCCTGGCGCTGCGGCGCAACCTGGCGCTGGTGCCCAAGACCACGCTGCAGACGGCGATCGGCATCCGCCATCCGCGCATCGAGCAGATCTCGCAAGGCGCGATGGGCGGCAGCTTCAACACGCGCGAGTTCTTCCACCAGCGCACGCCGGGCTTCGTGCGCGGCATGCGCTGGGCGGCGGCTATTCTGGGCTTCGCGCTGCCGGTGTTGCTGCTGCTGTTGTCGACGCCGGCGCCTGGCGTGCTGGTGGCGGCCTTCGTGCTGCAGTACCTGGGCTTGCTGGCCGAGCGCTGGTGCTTCTTTGCGGAAGGGCAGCATCCGCAGAATTTGTACTACCGGCGGGTGGGCTGAAAAACGCCCTCACCCCGGCCCTCTCCCGCACGCGGGAGAGGGAGGAAGTTCAGCCGCGCAGGCGGTACCAGCGCACGCCGTCGGCGTCGATCTCGGCGACGGCCTCGCCCTTGTGCAGCAGGTGGTTCAGGCAGGCGATGCTTTCGCCGGTGGCCATGCCCAGCAGGCCGACGTCGCTCTGGTCGATCGGCCGGCCGAACAGCGAGGTGAAGACGTCGATGGCGCGCCGCGGCTCGGCCAGGCGGCGGCTCAGCCGCTCCATCGCGCGCGCCTGGCCGCTGGCCAGCGCGTCCAGCCGCGCGTGCAGGCCGCGGAAGGGCTCGTTGTGCGCCGGCAGCACCAGCACGTCGTCGGGCACCTCGCGCTTGACCTTGGCCAGCGAGGCCAGCCAGTCGGCCAGCGGGTCGGCGTCGGGCTCGATCGGGTTGACTGAAACGTTGGACGAGATGCGCGGCAGCACCTGGTCGCCGGAGATCAGCACCTTGAGCGCCGGGCAGTACAGGCAGGCGTGCTCGGGCGAGTGGCCGTTGCCGGTGATGACGCGCCATTCGCGGCCGCCGATGTCCAGCGTCTCGCGGTCCGACAGGCGGCGGTAGCTTTCGGGCAGCACGTGGATGTGCTTGCCGAAGTTGCCGAAGCGCACGCGGTACGACTCGATGGCCGGCTCGGCCCAGCCGGCGCGGCGGTAGAAGGCGGTGGCGTCGGGCGGCGCCTCGCGGCCGGTGTCGGCCGTCATCACGCGGCAGGTGAGGTATTCCAGCCGCGTCATCCACAGCCGCACGTTGAACTTGCGCGTGATCCAGCCGGCCATGCCCACGTGGTCGGGGTGCATGTGGGTGACGAACACGCGCGTCGGCGCCTGGCCGGCGGGCAGGTTGGCGAAGATCTCGTGCCAGACGGCGGCACCGTCTTCGGTGCGGGTGCCGGTGTCGACGACGGCGAAGCCGCCGGGCTCGTCCAGCGTGTACAGGTTGATGTGGTTGAGCTGGTAGGGCAGCGGCATGCGGATCCAGCGCACGCCGGGCGCCACCTCGGCGCGCTGGCCGCGCGGGGGCAGGCTGTCGAAGGGATAGACCAGGCGGGGCCGGTCGGCGGCGGTGTCGTCGAGAGAAGCGTCTGACATGGAGGTGGCGTGGCTGCGGGCTGCTGCGTGGCAGCCCGCAGTGTCGCCGCAAACGGCCGCGGCCGCTGCTACAGGCCGCGCTTGGCCTGCATCAGCAGCGTGGCGACCTCGGTGGACACCTGCGCGAAGCGCGAGCCGCTGCCGATCAGCCGCTCGGCGTCGTCGTACAGGCCGCCGTTGATGCGGCGCGCCACGGTGCCGGCTTCGCGGTGGAAGTCGGCGTGCTTGTCCAGCAGCGCCACGAAGCCGGGCCGGCCGCCGAAGCGCTGGCTGCCGCTGCCGTGCAGCCATTGGCCGAGCGGGCACTGGTCGTCGCGGCACAGCGTGTCGGCGTCGAGCCGCTGGTGCTGGTCGATGGCCTGGCGCAGCTTGACCTTCCAGGCGCGGTGCGCCTCGATGGCCTTGTCGAAGTCGAAGCCTGCGCCGGCCGGCGGCAGCGCGGCGGCCGCGTCTTGCGTCAGCAGCGCCGCGCCCGTCGGCAGGCGGAAGCGTTCGACTTCCAGCGTCAGCGAGCGCGCCTGGTCCTTCATCGCGGCGGCGGCGGCCGCCGTCTGCTCCACCAGCGCGGCGTTCTGCTGCGTCATGCGGTCGATGTCCTGCACCGCCTGGCCGACCTGGCTGACGCCCTGGCTCTGCTCGCGCGCGGCGTTGGAGACGTGGCTCAGCAACTCGTTGACGCGCTGCGACGAGACCACGATCTCCTGGATGGTGCCGCCGGCGTTGCGCACGATGCCGGCGCCGGCCTCCACCTGCTCGACGCTGTTGCCGATCAGCGACTTGATCTCGCGCGCCGCGCCGGCGCTGCGCTGCGCCAGCGTGCGCACCTCGCCGGCCACCACCGCGAAGCCGCGGCCCTGCTCGCCGGCGCGCGCCGCTTCCACCGCGGCGTTGAGCGCCAGGATGTTGGTCTGGAAGGCGATGGCGTCGATGGTGCCGATGATCTCGCCGATGCGCGCCGACGAGCCGCGGATGGCGTCCATCGTGCTCATCACGTCCTGCATCACGCGGCCGCCCTCGGCGGCCACCTCGGCGTTGTGGCGCGCCATCTGCGAGGCCTCGTTGGTGCTCTCGGCGCTGCTGCGCACGGTGGCGGCGATCTGCTCCATCGACGCCGCCGATTCCTGCAGGTTGGCCGCCGTCTGCTCGGTGCGCGACGACAGGTCGAGCGAGCCGCTGGCGATCTCGTTGCTGGAGTGCACGATCTCGTCGTTGGCCTTGCGCACGCGCAGCACCATGTCGCGCAGCGAGGTCTGCATGGCGCGCAGGTCGAGCATCAGCTCGGCGGCCTCGTCGCGGCCCCAGGGCGAGGGCGACGAGGTGAGGTCGCCGTCGGTCATGGCGCGCAGGTGGCGCCGCGTCTCCTTCAGGCCGCCGTCCATCACGCGGTAGAAGCTGAGGAAGAAGTAGGCCGCCAGCGTCAGCGCCGCGGCCACCACGCCGCTGGCCACCCACAGCAGGTGCGTCTGCGCGGCGCGCACGTCGCCGACGTAGATGCCCGAGCCGATGATCCAGCCCCAGGGCTCGAAGCCCTGCACGTACGACAGCTTGTCCTCGGGCGCGGCGGCGCCCGGCTTGGGCCACTGGTAGCTGACGAAGCCCTTGCCGCGCTGGCGCACCGTGTCGGCGAAGGCCTTGAACAGCAGCAGGCCGTTGGGGTCCTTGACGGCGCCGACGTCCTGGCCGTTCAGCTCGGGCTTGAACGGGTGCATCAGCACGCGCGGCTGCTGGTCCTGGATCCAGAAGTATTCCTGGCGGTCGTAGCGCAGCCCGGCCACGGCCTGGCGGGCCAGCGCCTGCGCCTGCGCGCGCGTGAGCTTGCCGTCGCGCTCCAGGCCGTGTGCCCAGGCCAGCACGCCGTGCGCCACTTCCACGTGCTGGCGGGTGGCGTCCATGCGCGACTGCATGGCCTGCTCGCCCACGGTCCACAGCGTGTGCGCCAGCATGCTGAGCAGCGGCACCACGAAGACCAGCGAGACGATCAGCGCCTTGGCCGCGAAGCTCAGGCGCCGGAACAGCCTGACGCCGGGCGACCAGATGCCGTGGTGGGCGAAGAAGCCGTCGTCGGGCGCCGCCGCTCGGGCATGGTCGAAGGCGGCAGGGGCGGCGGGGGCGGGAAGGGAGGCAGGAGCAGTCTGCATGCGAACAACCTGGGCATTGGGCTTGTAGCGCCCGTTCGACATCGCTATCGGCCGGCACCGCGCCTGGCTTGAGCGTCTTGTGAGGACTTCTTGATCTGGCGCCGGTCAGAATGCGCGACTTCCGCACGCCCCAGCCCCCCGGCACGCATGGCCAAGACCGACCGCGTCTACAAGATCGAGCGCCTGATCCGCAGCCGCGGGCACCTCAGCTTCCAGGCCCTGCTGGACGAGCTGGAGGTGTCGCCCGCCACGCTCAAGCGCGACCTCGAATACCTGCGCGACCGCCTGGGCGCGCCGATCGAGTACGACCGCGACTTGAACGCCTACCGCTTCGGCGCCGCCTACCGCGGCCACAAGCACGAGCTGCCCGGGCTGTGGTTCGACGAGCGCGAGCTGCTCAGCCTGCTGACGGCGCACGAGCTGCTGTCCGAGCTCGACGGCGGCGGCGTCATCAGCCGCCACCTGCAGCCGCTGTTGGCGCGCATCCACCAGATGCTGGGCAGCAGCGAGGCCGATGGCGCGCGGCTGTTGCACCGCATCCGCATCGTTAGCCCGGCCAAGCGCCCGGTGGCCGCGCCGTTCTTCGAGCGCGTGGCCGAGAGCCTGCTCAAGCGCCGCCGGCTGCGCATGCGCTACCTGACCCGTGGCCGCCGCGAGCGCAGCGAGCGCGAGGTTTCGCCGCAGCGCCTGGTGCACTACCGCAACACCTGGTACCTGGACGCCTGGTGCCACCGCCGCGAGCGGCTGCTGCGCTTCGCGCTCGACGCGGTGGAGGCCGCCGAACTGCTGGAGCAGCCGGCGCTGGAGCTGGCGCCGGCCGAGGTGCAGGCGCAGATGGACGCCGGCTACGGCATCTACGCCGGCGGCAGCCGCGACGCGCGGCACTGGGCGTTGCTGCGCTTCGACCCACAGGCCGCGCTGTGGGCCAGCCGCGAGCAGTGGCACGCCGAGCAGCAGGGCCGCTGGCTGGGCGCGCCCGGCGACAGCGCCTACGAGCTGCGCGTGCCCTACGTCGACGACACCGAGCTGGTGATGGACATCCTGCGCCAGGGGCCCGAGGTGGAAGTCATCGAGCCGCCGGCGCTGCGCGAGCGCGTGCGCCGGCGGCATGCCGAGGCGGCGGCGCGCTACGTGGATACCGATGCCTGACGCACAATCCCACGCCATGTTCGATCGCAACGAATCCCTGCGCGAAGCGCTGCAGCGCAACGTGCGTGACGCGCTGATGGAAGACATCGGCCGCGGCGACTGGACGGCGCAGCTGGTGCCCGCCGGCCGCCGCGTGGTCGGCCGCGTGGTGGCCAAGCAGGACGCGCTGATCTGCGGCCGCCCCTGGTTCGATGCCTGCGTGCTGTCGCTCGACGGCCAGGCCGGCCTGCAATGGGCGGTGGCCGAAGGCCAGGCGGTGGCGCGCGGCGCCGAGGTGGTGCGCATCGAGGCCGATGCGCGCGCGCTGCTGTCGGCCGAGCGCCCGGCGCTCAACTTCCTGCAGATGCTCTCGGCCGTGGCCACCACCACGCGCGCCTACGTCGACGCGATTGCCGGGCTCTCGCCCAACCCGCGCGGCTGCCTGGTGCTGGACACCCGCAAGACGCTGCCCGGGCTGCGCCAGGCGCAGAAGTACGCGGTGCGCGTGGGCGGCGGCGCCAACCAGCGCATGGCGCTGTGGGACGGCATCCTGATCAAGGAAAACCACATCGCCGCCGCCGGCGGCGTGACGGCGGCGCTGCGCGCGGCGCAGGCGCTGGAGGCCGGCGTGGGCATCCAGATCGAGGTGGAGACGCTGGCCGAGCTGCAGCAGGCGCTGGACGCCGGCGCCACCAGCGTGCTGCTGGACGACTTCTCGCTCGACGACATGCGCGCGGCCTGCGCGCTGAACGCCGGCCGCGCGTTGCTGGAGGTGTCCGGCGGCGTCGACCTCGACAGCATCCGCGCCATCGCCCGCACCGGCGTCGACCGCATCAGCAGCGGCAAGCTGACCAAGGACGTGGCGGCCATCGACCTCTCGCTGCGCGTGGAGACGCCGGCATGAAGCGGGCGCCGTCGTTGGCGCGGTGCTCGGCATTGCTGCTGCCGCTGCTGCTGGCCGGCTGCATCAGCTTCGGCCCGCCGCCGCTTTCCGTCGGCCAGACCGAGGCCGAGGTGCGCGCCGTGATGGGCGTGCCCACCGGCCGCTACTCGATGCCCGAGGGCGTGACGCGGCTGGAATACGCCACCGGCCCCTTCGGCCGCCACACCTGGATGATCGACATCGGCCCCGACGGCCGCAGCCGCCGCGTGCAGCAGGTGCTGGACTGGCGCAACCTGGCGGCGTTCCAGCAGCGCGCCGCCGGCATGAGCGTGGACGAGTTGCTGCGCGAGCTGGGCCGCCCCGGCGACCGCGCCCACGGCGGCCTGCGCGGCGGCGAGACCTGGTCGTACCGCTACCCCACCAACAACTGCCTGTGGTTCCAGGTCAGCATCGGCGCCGATGGCAAGGTGATCGGCGCCGGCGACGGCATCGACCCGATGTGCGACGTCAACGACCGCGCGCGCGATTGAACCGGGGCCGGCGATGACGGTGCTCTACGGCATCCCCAACTGCGACACGGTGAAGAAGGCCCGCGCCTGGCTGGCCGAGCACGGCGTGGACCATCACTTCCACGATTTCAAGAAGGCCGGCGTGCCGCAAGCCGCGCTCGACGCCTGGCTGGCCAGCGCCGGCTGGGAGCGGCTGCTCAACCGCAAGGGCACGGCCTGGCGCGCGCTGCCCGATGCGTTGAAGAACGGTGTTAGCGACGCTGCCAGCGCGCGTGCCGTGATGCTGCAGCACCCCAGCACCATCAAGCGCCCGGTGATCGCCTGGGACGGCGGGCGCATCACGGTGGGCTTCGAGCCGGCGGGCTGGCCGCCGCGCTAGCCGGGGACGCTCGGGGCGCCGGGCGGGTGCCCTCAGCCGCCGTGCTGCGACGTGGCGCCGTTGGCGGTGTCGTTGAACAACGAGTCGCGGAACTTCAGCGCCGAAGGCCCGTGCTCGCCGCTGGCCCAGATGGCCAGCGCGGTGGGCGACATCGGCTTGGCGAACAAAAAGCCCTGCAGTTCGTCGCAGCCCATCTGCAGCAGCCAGTCGCGCTGGGCCTCGGTCTCCACGCCTTCGGCGACGACGCGCAGCTCCAGCTGGTGCGCCATGCGCACGATGGTCTCGGCGATCGAGCGCGCATCGGCGTTGCTGTCGAGGTCGGTGACGAAGGTGCGGTCGATCTTCAGCTCGGCGGCCGGCAGCTTGCGCAGCAGGCCCAGGCTGGAGTGGCCGGTGCCGAAGTCGTCGATCGAGACGTGGATGCCGGCCTCGCGCAGGCGCTCGAAGGCGGCGCGCGTGACCTGCGTGTCCTCCATCGCCACCGATTCGGTGATCTCGACGGTGAAGCGCGCCGGCTGCACGCCGTTGCGCTGCAGGCATTCGCACAGATGGGTGATGCTGCCGTCCTGGCGCAGCTGGTGGCCCGAGACGTTGACCGCCACGCGCATGCGAAGCCCCTGCTCGCGCCAGGCGCCGGCCTGGCGGCAGGCTTCCTCGATCACCCAGCGGCCGATCTCGGGCATCAGGCCGTGGCGTTCGGCCAGCGGCACGAACACGGCCGGGCTGATCACGCCGCGCTGCGGGTGGTGCCAGCGCAGCAGCGCCTCGGCCGCCGTCACCTGCAGGCTGCGGGCGTCGATCTTGGGCTGGTAGGCCAGCTGCAGCCGGCCTTCGGCGACGACCTGGCGCAGGTCGCGCAACAGTTCGGCCTGCTGGCGCATGTCGACGCCCATCGCCGGCTCGAACTCGGCGTGCGCGCCGCCGCCCACCTGCTTGACGCTGCGCATCGCCGTCACCGCCTGCAGCATCAGCCGCGTGCGCGCGCCGTGCTGCGGGTACAGCGCGATGCCGATCGACGCGCTCAGGCTCAGCTCGTGGCCGTCCACGCGGCGCGGGCGGCGCAACTCGTCGCGCAGCCGCAGCGCGGCGGCCTGCGCCTCGGCGCTGCCGCCGGCCAGCGCCATCACGAACTCGTCGCCGGCCACGCGGCTGGCGGCGATCAGCTCGGGCAGCGCGGCCTGCAGCCGCGCCGTCATCGAAGCCAGCACGCGGTCGCCGGTGGCGTGACCGTAGGCATCGTTCAGCAGCCGCAGGTTGTCGAGGTCGAGGTACAGCACCGCCAGCGCGCTGCCCGCCTGGTCGCAGCGATGGGTGGCGTCGTCCAGCACCGATTCGAAGGCTTCGCGCGTCAGCAACCCGGTCAGCGGGTCGGTGGGCAGCGCGGGGCCGCCGCTGCGACGCCCCGGCAGCCAGCGCCGAACGCCCTCCAGCGCGGTCCCGGTGGCGCCCAGCAGCCCCGAGAGCAGCGACGGTTTGCGGTTCATCCGGGTCATATCGGCAGTCTGCGCCGGGACTTGAGCCTTGCCAAGAGGGCCGCCCGGCGCGCGATCAAGCGGCCGTCAAAGCGCCACCGGCAGCGTGCGCAATCCACGAAAGCGCAGGCGCAGGTCGCGCTGCGGTGGGCCGCGGCGCTGCAGCCGCGGGTAGCGCGCCAGCAGCCGGCCGATGGCGATGCGCCCCTCCAGCCGCGCCACGTTCATGCCCGAGCAGGCGTGCGCGCCCTGGCCGAAGGCAAGGTGGTTGTTCGGCCGGCGGCCGAGGTCCAGGCGCTCGGGGTCGTCGAAGACCGCTGGGTCGCGGTTGGCGGCGCCGATGCACAGCGTGATGAAGCTGCCCGCGGGCAGCACGCGGTCGCTGATGGCCACCGGCGCGGTGGCGCGGCGGTTGTTCAGCTGCAGCGGGCTTTCGTAGCGCAGCAGCTCTTCCACCGCGCTGGCGATCAGCGCCGGCTCGGCCACCAGGCGGTCGAGCTGGTCGCGGTGGCTCAGCAGCGCGTCGAGGCCGTTGCCGATCAGGTTGCTGGTGGTCTCGTGGCCGGCGTTGAGCAGGAAGATGCAGTTGTGCATCAGCTCGCGCTCGCTCAAGCTGCCTTGCGCGTCGCCTTGCAGCAGCCGCGTCAGCACGTCGGACTCGGGGTCGCCGGGGCGGGCGCGGCGGCGCGCCAGCAAGTCCTGCAGGTAGGCCAGGAACTCGGTCACCGCGGCGTTGGCCGGCGTCAGCACCTCGGGGCCGGGCACCGGCTCCAGCGCCGACAGGATGGCGAGCGACCACTCGCGCAAGGGGCCGCGCTCGGCGTGCGGCACGTCGAGCAGGTTGCCGATCACTTCCACCGGGATCTGCGCCGCGAAGTGCTCGATCAGGTCGGGCGCCGGCTCGTCGGCCAGGCGGTCGAGCAGCGTGTCGACGAGGGCGAGCAGCCCCGGCTCCATGCGCGTGATGGCGCGCTGGTTGAGCGCGCCCATCAGGATGCGGCGCACGCGGGTGTGCAGCGGCGGGTCGCTGAACACCAGGCTGGTGGTGTGGTGCTCGTAGATCGGGCTGCCGGCGCCCAGCTTGGGGCCGAACTCGAGCTGCTTGTCGGAGCTGACGTCGGCGCTGCGGTAGACGGCCAGCACGTCGTCGTAGCGGGTCAGCAGCACGCTGTGCTCGCCCAGCGGGTGCACCGGGCTTTGCCGGCGCAGCGCGGCGTACCAGGGGTAGGGGTCGGCGATGAAGCCCGCGGGCGGCGCGGCCAGGCTGAAGGCGCCGGCGTCCATGCGCGCCTCAGGCCGCCAGCGGTTGCGTCAGGTACACGCCTTCGCGGCCGACGATGGGCTTGCGCGCCGGCATGAACACCGTGCAGTCGGCGCACAGCGCGCGAATCTCCTGCTCGCCGTCGGTGGCGATCAGCTCGCCTTCGGCGAAGCGCTCGAAGCCGATCAGCGGGCGCGTGAAGCGGAACTCGGGCGTCTTGATGACCCAGGTCTGCAGCAGCTTGAAGCGGCGCTGCGGCGGCGGCGCCGGTTCGCGCCCGCTCAGCAGGCCGAACAAGCCCAGGAAGTCCAGCGTGACGGCGACGGCGCGCTCGGCCGTGGCCTGCCGGAAGTGCTGGCCGCATTCGGCCACCAGCGCCACGCCGTGGTGGCCGGCGGTGCCGTGCAGGCCGTGCTGGATGACCGGCGTGCCCGAGCCCAGGCCCTGCGGCATCACCAGGTGGGTGGACGGCCGGCCGATGGCCAGCGCCGCCTGCGCGTTGCGCGCGAATTCGGGGTAGACCCAGAACGGCTCCACGTCCTGGCTGGTGGAGTGCAGGTCGAGGATGTGGTCGGCCGCGGCCACCACCGGGCGCAGCGCGCGCGCGCGGTCCAGCTCGGGGCTGCGCTCGGCGCCGTCGAGCTGCGCCGCCGACCAGATGCGGTTGAGGTTGTGCACGAGCTGCCGGCTCTCGAACGGCTTCGTGGGGTCGAAGCTCTGGTAGGCCGCCACGTTGGCGAAGCTGACGGTCAAGGTGCCGATCGCCGGGCGCACGCCCTGGTCCAGCAAATGGGTGGCGGCGACCATGCCGCAGAACTCGTTGCCATGCGTCAGCGCGTTGATCAACACGTGCGGCCCGGGCTTGCCCGATTCGAAGCGGTGCACGTAGTCGATGCCCACGTTGCCGCGGCGGTAGGGTTCCAGGTCGCGGGGCTGGACTTCGATCGGGGGGGTGTCGCTGATGTCCATCGGTGGTGGCGGATGTGGTGGCGGGCAGGGCCGCAGTATCGGTCCTCGGCGCGTGCGTTGGTGGTCTGTGGTGGTCAGTGGGGGTCCGTGGCGGTCGAAGCGGCCTGGCGCCGGCGATGTGATTAGGTCACATGCGCGCAGTGACCTGCGGCGCAGCGCCGCGCGGCGTGGCAGCAGACACTGGCTTCACGCTGTTGAACCAAGCAGCGCCCCAGTCAAGCAACACCGGACCGAACTCAGGAGCAGCAACATGAACTTCTTCCATCTGAACATGCAGCGCGACGGCAACCGTGACTCGCATGCCTTCGCGGCCGTGCTGATGTCGATGCTGATGGTGCTGTGCGCCTCGCCCTGGCTGGCCGATGGCCGCAGCGAAAGCCCCGCGCCGGTGTCGGCCAAGCAGTCGACGCAGGCGGCGGTGAAGCTGGCGCAGCTCAAGCCGCAGAGCGCCGCGCACAAGCCGGGCTGAGCTCGGGTGTGCCCGGACTGAGGGCGCCGGCGCGGCGGGCTGATAAGCTCGCCGCACCATGTTCACCGGCATCGTCCAGGGCGTCGCCACCGTCGAGCAGGCCGTCGACCGCCCGGGCCTGCGAAGTTTCCGCCTGCGCTTTCCGGCCGGCTTTGCGCACGAGTTGGCCATCGGCGCCAGCGTCGCCTGCGACGGCACCTGTCTGACCGTCACCGCGCTGCACGGCAGCGACGCCGCCGACTTCGACGTCATGCAGCAAAGCCTGGCGCTGACCACGCTGTCCGCGCTGCGCGTGGGCAGCCGCCTCAACGCCGAACGCGCGGCCAAGGACGGCGCCGAGATCGGCGGCCATCCGCTCTCGGGCCACGTCGACTGCCAGGCGCGCCTGGTCGAGCTGCGCCGCCCCGAGAACAACCACGTGCTGCGCCTGGCGTTGCCGGCGCCGTGGATGCGCTACGTGTTCGCCAAGGGCTACGTCGCCGTCAACGGCGCCAGCCTGACGGTGGCCGAGGCGCAGCGCGAACGCGACGGCAGCGGCTGGTTCGAGGTCTGGCTGATCCCCGAGACGCTGCGCATGACGACCTTCGGCGACAAGGCCGTGGGCGACGCGTTCAACATCGAGATCGAACGCTCGACGCAGGTCTTCGTCGACACCGTGCGCGACGCGCTCGACGAGCGCTTGGGTCCCTTGCTGCCGCTGCTCGAAGGCCTGCTGCGCCAGCAGGGCAAGAGCCTGGACGAGTTGACGGCACCGACTACACTGCCGCGCGCCTGAGGGGGCGCACGACGAGGAGGCACAGGGCATGGCGATGTCCACGGCGAAGCGGGCGGCGATCACGGCGCTGCTGGTCGTGGCCTTCGGCTCGGCGCTGTTCTTCGCGCTGCGCGGCCAGCAGCAATCGCGCATCGAGCACCAGGCCGCCGCCGAGGCGGCCAGCACCACGGCGCTGAAGGGCGTGATCGCGCTCGACGTCGAGCCCTTCTTCAAAGACCCGCGCGTGCTGCGCATCCTGGCCGCCAAGAAGCTGCCGGTGGACGTGGTGCGCATCGGCAGCCGCGAGATGGCCGCGCGCGTACTGCCGGGCGCGGCGCCCGACTTCCTGTTCCCGTCGGGCGTGGTGGCGGCCAACCAGATTGCCGACGCGGCGCGCAAGGCCAACCTGCCGGCGGCGCAGGTCTCGCCGGTGTTCACGCCGATGGTCATCGCGAGCTGGGAGCCGATCGCCAAGATCCTGGTCGCCAACGGCGTCGCCAAGCCGCTGTCGCCCAAGGTCTACGGCGTCGACATGGCCAAGCTGACGCAGCTGATGTTGGCCAAGACGCGCTGGAAGGACCTGAAGGAGAGCGCTGCCTACGACGTGGGCCGCAGCGTGCTGGTGTCGACCACCGACCTGCGGCGCAGCAACTCCGGCGCGCTGTACCTGGCGCTGACCAGCGCCGCGCTGCAAGGCGACGTGGTGACCGACCGCGCCAGCGCGCAGGCCGCGGCGCTGAAGCTGGCCGAGCTGTTCAAGCGCCAGGGCTACCAGGAAAACTACGTCAACGGCAACTTCGACGACTACGTGGCCATCGGCATCGGCAAGACGCCGATGGCCTTCATCTACGAGAACCAGCTCGTCGACTACGCGCTGCGCAAGAAGGGCGTGGGCGCCGACATGGTGCTGCTGTACCCGCTGCCGACCATCGTCAACAAGGTGGTCTTCGTCTCGCTGAACGAGCGCGCCAAGGCGCTGGGCGACTTGCTGGCCAACGACGCCGAGCTGCAGGCCATCGCCGTGGAATACGGCTTTCGCATCGCCGACACCGAGCGCTTCATGGCCGCCGTCAAGGCCACCGGGCTGGCGGTGGAGCCGCGCATCACGCAGGTGGTGGACCCGCCGTCGTTCGAGATCATGGCCGAGATGATCGACGTGGTGGCCAAGGAGATGACGCAATGAAGCGCTGGTGGGCCGCGTTCGCGATGCTGCTGCTGCTGCTGGCCGCCTGCGGCGAGAAGGCCGTGCCGCCGCCGCCCGCGCCGCCGGCCGCGCCGGCGCCCGAGTTCACGGTGCTGGCCACGACGGACTTGCGCGACGTGCAGCCGCTGGAAGAGATGGTGACCAAGGCCACCGGCGTGAGGCTCAAGTTCCGCTGGGGCGGCACGATGGAAAGCACCGAGGCGGTGCTGAGCGGCGACGCCAAGGCGCAGGCCGCGTGGTTCGCCAACGCCAAGTACCTGCTGGCCAGCCCCGAAGGGCAATCGCGCGTCAAGCTGCAGGAGAAGATCATGCTGTCGCCCATCGCCGTGGGCGTCAGCCAGGGCGACGCCGTCAAGTACGGCTGGGACAAGCCCGGCCTCAAGCTCACCTGGAAAGACATCGCCAACGCCGCGCGCGACGGCAAGCTGCGCTACGCCTTGAGCAACCCGGCCACCAGCAACCAGGGCTTCATGGCGCTGATGGGCGTGGTGGCCGCCGCCGGCGGCAAGACCGAGGCGCTGACCGCCGCCGACGTCGACCGCAGCGCCATCGCCGATTTCCTCAAGGGCTACAAGATCCCCGGCGACAACTCCACCTACCTGTCGGAGCAGTTCATCCTGCAGCAAGGCAGCCGCGCCAACGCCTTCATCAACTACGAAAGCTGGCTGCTCGGCCTGAACGCCGGCGGCAAGCTGCGCGAGAAGCTGCTGCTGATCTACCCCTTCGAGGGCGTCAGCACGGCCGACTACCCCTTCATGCTGCTGGATGAGAGCCGGCGCGCCGACTACGTCAAGGTGGTGGACTACCTGAAGGGCGACGCCGCGCAGACCTGGCTGGCGCGGCAGACGCTGCGCCGGCCCATCCGGCCCGAGGTGGCGGCGCGCGTCGAAGACCTGCTGCCCAAGGCCGGGCTGCAGGTGGAGCTGCCGTTCTCGCCCGACCGGGCGCTGGCCGACGGGCTGATCGCCGCCTACCTCAACGAGTTCCGCACGCCGATCGCCAGCACCTTCGTGCTGGACACCAGCGGCAGCATGCAGGGCGGCGGGCGCCGCCAGCAGCTGGTGCAAGCCATCCAGTACATGGCCGGCACCGACGCCTCGCTGACCGGGCGCATCGCGCGCCTGAGCGGCCGCGAGAAGATCTGGCTGCAGCCCTTCGCCGACGCGCCCTACGGCCGCACCGGCTTCGAGCTGCCGGCGCTGCAGGCCACGGCGCGCGGCGTGCAGCAGCAGGCCGACTCCGAAGCCACGCAGCAGGTGCTGACCCACGTGCGCGACTTCGCCGAAGGCCTGCAGATGAAGGGCGGCACCGCGTTGTACGACGCGGTCTACCAGTCGCTGCAGCACATGATGACCGAGCGCAACCGGCACCCGAAGTACCAGTACTCGGTGGTCGCCTTCACCGACGGCGAGAACAACAAGGGCCGCGACCTCGAGCAGTTCAAGCGCGACTACGCGGCGCTGCCCGAGGACGTGAAAGCCATCCCCGTGTTCTGGGTGCTGTTCGGCGAGGCCAACGAAGGCGCGCTGAAAGAGCTGGCCAAGCTCACCGGCGGCCAGGTCTTCGACGCGCGCAAGCGCAGCCTGTACTCGGTGTTCAAGGACATTCGTGCGTACCAGTGAGCGGCTGCTGCGCCTGCTGACCGCCCCCGCGCATTGGCTGGCGCTGGGCATGGCGGCGGCGGTGCTGCTGCTCAAGGCACTGGGGCTGCTGGGCGGCGCGGGGCTGGCGCTGGCCGCGCTGGGTTACGTCGCGGGTTGGGCCATCGGCGCGCTGTGGCTGGGCCTGCCTTCGTGGCGCGGCGACGACTGGGAGGCGCTGGATTTCAAGGACGAAGGCGATGCGCGCGAGGCCATGGAGCGTGCGCTGCAAGGCGTGCGCCGGCTGACCGAATACAACCCCGACAACCGCATCCCGGCCAGCCTGCAGGCGCGCGTGCTGGAGCTGTGCAAGTCGCTGGCCGAACTGCTGCAGCAATGGGAGCGCAGCAAGGGCAGCCTGTCGCTGCAGGACAGCTTCCATGCCCGCCACATCGCCATCAGCTACCTGCCCGAGGCGCTGAACACCTACCTGTCGATCCCGGCGCGCTACGCCACCACCAAGCTGCTGGACAACGGCAAGACCGCGGTCGACACCTTCAAGGACACCATCGCCGAGCTGGAAGCCAAGGTCGGCGAGCTGGGCGACGACCTCGCGGCGCAGGACGCGCATGCCTTCTTGGTGCACAGCCGCTTCCTGCAGCAGAAGTTCGCCCCGTCCGCGGTGGAAGCACCGGCACTGAACCTGTCGAAGAAGGAACCCAAATCATGAGCGAAACGCCCTTCAAGCTGGAGCCGCCCGAAGTCATCACGCCGGTGGCGGTGGAAGCGGCGCGCGAGGCCGTGCCGTTGAAGCCCGAGCTGCAGCAGCAGGTGGACGCGCAGGTGCTGCGCTTCATCGACGCCTTGGCCGCCGAAGACGTGCATTCCGACGCCTTCAAGCAGCGCCTGGACAGCGCCTTCGCGCTGGGCCGCGAGGAGATCAGCAACGCCTCGGCGCTGATGCAGGGGCGCTTCATGCAGCGCAACTTCGCGGGCATCGAGGACAGCCCGGCGTACAAGGCGATCGAGGCGATCCGCGCGCAGCTCGACGAGCTGAACCCCGGCCGTGACGGCGACTTGATGCAGCCGCGCAAGCTGCTCGGGCTGATCCCCTTCGGCAGCAAGCTCGAAGCGTATTTCCGCAAGTACCAAAGCGCCGCCGAGCAGTTGAAGACCAGCATGAGCCAGCTCTACGCCGCGCGCGACGACATGCAGAAAGACGTGGTCGACATCGAGGCCACGCGTGCCAAGCTGTGGGACGCCATGACCAAGCTGGCCGCCGCGCAGCGCTTCGCGCAGCAGCTCGACAGCCGGCTGGACGAGAAGGTGAAGTCGCTGGAAGCGTCGGACCCGGCCAAGGCCCAGGCGCTGCGCCAGGAGGTGCTGTTCTACGCGCGCCAGAACCTCGCCGACATCCAGACCCAGCAGGCCGTGTGCGTCAACGGCTACCTGGCGCTGGACGTGCTGAAGAAGACCGGCCGCGAGATGATCAACGGCTGCACCCGCGTGGCCACCACCGGCATGAGCGCGTTGGCCGTCGCGCAGACGGTGGCGCGCGCCACCGGCAACCAGATCCGCGTGATGGAGATGCTGCAAGGCGTCAACGCGACCATCGGCGAGCTCATCAGCCAGACCGGCCGCGCGCTCAACCAGCACGTCGACGCGACGACGCAGTTCAGCAGCAACCCGATGCTGGGCATCGAGAAGATCAAGGAGATGTTCGACCAGACCTTCCAGGCCATGGACGCGATGGACAACTTCCGCGCCAAGGCCATCGACGTGATGGGCCAGAACAACGCCCTGGTGCGCGAGCAGTTGGCGCGGGCCGACAGTTATGTCGACCGCACGCGCCAGGCGCAGGCCCGGCAGGCGGCGGCGCAGGCGCTGCCGGGGGATGGCGGCGGGCCGGTGAAGTTGTAGGCGGCTGCCCGGCCGCCGGCCATCACGCAATGCCGTCGCGGTACTTCACCGAAGCATGCGTGCCGTCGCAGAAAGGCTTGTTCGACGAGTGGCCGCAGCGGCACAGCGCCTGGCGGTTGCGGATTTCGTAGCTGCGCCCGTCGGCGCTTTCCACGCGCACGCCGCCGCGCACCATCAGCGGCCCGCTGCATTGCTGGGCGGGGTCTTCCAGCGGGTGGATGGCGGCGGGCTCGGCCGGCTCGATGGGCTGGCCCGTCTGGCGGTCCCACACCAGCAGGCGGCCGCCGGGGCAGTGCGAGGCCATGTGCCGGGTGTTGTCGGCGGCCTGGGTGCCGGGCAGTTGCACCTCGTTCCAGATCTGGTGGTGGGCATCGCAGAAGCGGCCGAAGGCGCAGTACGCCTCGTTGTCGGTCAGCGCCAGCGTGGGGCCGTCGATCTCGGTCGAGCCCTGCAGCAGCGGCGCGAACGAGGCGCGCTCGGCCAGGTCCATGCCTGCCTTCAGGTGCGAGCCGTCGCAGAACGGCGCGTGGCGGCTGTGGCCGCAGCGGCACAGTGCCATGCCTTCCTTGCTGTCGAAGGTCTTGCCGGTGGCGAAGCCGATGGAGGTGCCGGCGGCGTCCACCGCGATCGTCATCTGCACCAGCGGCGGCGCGCCGTGCACCACGTAGGGGCCGCCGGCGGTGACCTTGATCCACACCGCGTCGGGCGCGGGGCTGGTGCCGGGTTGCACGGCGTGGCGCGGGTCGGCCATGGCGATCTCCTTCGGCGGAAAGGAAGGCGCGCCGCGAAGGGCGCCTGCCTTTCATCATATGTCGATAATCGCCGTTGTCCTTTCCCTGAATCGTCCATGTCAGACCTCATCGTCCACGGCGGCAAGCCCCTGCGCGGCCGCCTCGTGCCTTCGGCGAACAAGAACGCCGTGCTGCCCATCCTGTGCGCCACGCTGCTGACCCGCGAGCCGGTGCGCCTGCGCGGCATTCCAGAAATCACCGATGTCAGGAAGATCCTCGACATCTTCCGCACGCTGGGCAGCGACGTCACGGTCGACTTCGAGGCCCGCGTGCTCGACGTGCACCACAAGCACACGCGCTTCGACGAGGCCGAGCACCGCCTGCCCGAGGAGATGCGCAGCAGCATCATGCTGGTGCCGGGGCTGCTGGCGCGCTTCGGCGTCGCGCGCATCGAAGACGACGTGAAGGGCTGCAGCCTGGGCATGCGCGAGATCGACCCGCACGTGGAGGTGATGCAGAGCTTCGGCGCCACGGTCGAGCGCCGGCCCGACGGCATCGTGATGCGCGCGCACCGCCCGCTGCAGGCCGCGCAGCACTGGCTGGACTACGCCAGCGTCACCACCACCGAGAACTACGTGCTGTGCGCCGCGCTGGCGCAAGGCCGCTCGCAACTGATGAACGCGGCCAGCGAGCCGCACGTGCAGGAGTTCTGCCAGTTCATGCAGATGCTGGGCGCGCGCATCGAGGGGCTGGGCACCTCGCGGCTGGTGGTCGAAGGCGTCGACGCTTTGGGCGGCGGCGAGTTCACCTTCGCCGAAGACTTCCACGAGATCGTCACCTTCCTCGCGTTGGGCGCCATCACCGGCGGCAGCGTGGAGGTCAAGAACTCCACGCCCGAGCAGTTTCCGCTGATCGACCGCACCTTCGCCAAGTTCGGCGTCAAGGTCGTGCACGAAGGCGGCTGGTCGCGCACCGAGGTCGATGGCCCCTTGCGCGTGCGCGAGCCCTTCACCCGCAACATCCTGCAGAAGGTGGAGGCCGCGCCCTGGCCCTACCTGCCCGTCGACCTGCTGCCCATCTTCGTGGCGCTGGGCGTCAAGGCCGAGGGCAGCATGATGTTCTGGAACAAGGTCTACGACGGCGCGATGGGCTGGACCAGCGAGCTGTCCAAGTTCGGCGCGCACGCGGTGATGTGCGACCCGCACCGCGTCATCACCTTCGGCGGCAAGCCGCTGGGGCCGGCCACGGTGGAAAGCCCCTACATCATCCGCGTGGCCATCGCGCTGCTGATGGTGGCGGCCAGCATTCCGGGCAACAGCGGCATCCGCAACGCGACGCCGATCCGCCGCGCCCACCCGCGCTTCGTGGAGAACCTCAGCGCCCTGGGGGCGCAGATCGAGTGGCGCGACAGCCAGTAGCCGCGGCCCGACCTCCCGTGCTGCGCGTCTGGCACTTCATTCGCAACCGGCCGCGGCTGTGGGCCTCGGCGGCGGTCGGGCTGCTGGTCGCGCTGGCGCTGCCCGACGAGTGGACGCGCCACGGCCCGACGCGGGTGCTGATCGGCTGGAACGCCTGCGCGCTGCTGTACCTGGCGTTGCTGGGGCACATGGTGCGCGGCGCCAAGCCCGACGCCATGCTGCGCCGCGCGCGCGCCGAAAGCGAAGGCCGCTTCCTGGTGCTGATGCTGGCGGTGCTGGCCTCGGGCGCGGTGCTGCTGGCCACCGGCTCGCAGCTGGCGGCGATGAAGGACCTGCACGGCAGCGGCAAGGTGCTGCACGTGTCGCTGGCCGGCCTGACGCTGACCAGCTCGTGGCTGTTCACGCAGACGCTGTTCGCGCTGCACTACGCGCACGACTTCTACGTCGCGCGCGACGGCCATCGCCCCGACGTGCTGCAGTTCCCCGGCACCGAGCACCCGCAGTACAGCGACTTCTTCTACTTCGCCTGCATCATCGGCACCTCGGCGCAGACGGCCGATGTCTCGTTCACCGATTCGTCGCTGCGCCGCGTCGGCCTGGTGCATTGCGTGCAGGTCTTCTTCTTCAACACGGTGGTGCTGGCGCTGGCGATCAACATCGCCGCGGGGATGTTCTGACGCGGCGCGCCGCCATGTCGGTCCCCTCGCTGGCCGAGCTGCTGAGCCCGCACCTGGGGCCGCTGTCCCCGGCCGCCGCCCAGGCCTGCGGCGCGGCCCGCTGCCTGGCCCTGGCCGCCGGCCAGACGCTGCTGGGTGCCGACGACGTCTGGCAGCACCTGTGGGGCGTGGCGCGCGGCAGCCTGCGGCTGTACCACCTGGACGCAGCGGGCCAGGCATCCAACAAGAACTTCTTTCTGGCCGGCGGCCTGGTGTGGCCGATCACCCCGGCGCTGCGCAGCGGGCCTTGCGGCTTCTGGATCGAAGCCGTGGCGCCCAGCCGCGTGTGGGCGCTGCCCTGGCCGGCCTGGCAGGCGGCCGCGGGGTCCGATCCGCCATGGCAGGCCTTCGAGCAGCGCACCTTGAGCGCGCTGCTCGAACACAAGATGGAGCGCGAGCGCCAGTTCCTGCACTGCAGCGCCGGCGAACGCTACCTCGACCTGCTGGACCGCCACGGCGAATGGGTGCGCGAGCTGCCGCTGCGCCACCTGGCCTCGTGGCTGGGCATCACCGATGTCGCGCTGTCGCGCATCCGCCGCCGCCATCGACTGAACCGCGGTTAAGGCCGGGCCGCGCGGCCTTGCCTATCGTGGCCTGGTCGTGACAAGGACCGAAGGCGATGACGAGCAATCTGCAACGATGGGCCCTGCGTGGCGGTGCCGTACTGGGCATGGTGGTGATGGTCGCGGTGGCGGTGCTGGTGGCGGTGGCCGTCTGGCTGTGGACCAGCCAGGCGGCGATGGAGCGCGAGATCGAGGCCCAGCATCAGCGCGTGAAGCGCCTGCCGGCAGGCGCGGCGCCGGTCGCCGGCCGCGCCGGCTGGCAGGCCCTGCCGCTGCCCGTGCAGCGCTACCTGGCCTTCGCCTTCCCGTCCGGCCCCGGGCGGCACGTGACGGCCGAGATGAGCATGGAAGGGCGCTTCCGCCGTCCGCAGACCACCACCTTCATGCCGACCACGGCGCGCCAGTCGGCCAGCTCGGCGCAGCCGGCGCTGATGTTCGACGCCACCACGCCGATCGTCCCCGGCATCCACGCGCGCGTCTACGACGCCTACATCGACGGCCGCATGGTCATGCAGGCGCGGCTGCTGTCGGCCGTGACCGTGCTCGACGAACGCTCGTCGCCGCTGCTCGACCGCATCTCGCTGCGGCGCTGGCTGCTGGAAAGCCCGCTGTACCCGCAGGCACTGTTGCCCGGCGGCGCCGTCGCCTGGCAAGCGGTGGCCGACGACCGTGCGCGTGCGGTCGTCCGCTTCGGCGGCGCCGAGGCCAGCCTGCTGGCGCGCTTTGCGCCGGATGGCGCGCTGCTGTCATTCGAGGCCGAGGAAGACGGCGACCTCGGCACGCCGTACCACGGCTCGGGCGAGCACGTGGCGCGCAGCGACTACCGGCTGGTCGACGGCGTGCGCGTGCCGATGCGCTTCGTCATCTCGCGCCGCAGCGCCGGCGTGCTGCACCCGTTCTGGGATGGCCGCGTCGTGCGCCTGCGACTGCAGCCGCCGCTGGCCGCGCCCTACACTGCGGCGCCAGGGGGCGCCGCCGGCGCCTGAAGCCTGGGTGAGCTTCTCCATGCGCATCGAAATCGAACCCGGCGTGCGGCTGTTCATCGACGTCGAAGGCGCCGGCTTCGTGCCCGACGGCGCCGCGCTGCGCGAGAAGCCCACGCTGATCCTGCTGCACGGCGGGCCGGGCTTCGACCACAGCAGCTTCAAGCCGCTGTTCGGCCGCCTGGCCGACGTGGCGCAGGTGGTCTACGTCGACCATCGCGGCCACGGCCGCAGCGACCGCTGCGGGCCCGAGCACTGGAACCTGGCCACCTTCGCCGACGACGTGGTACGCCTGTGTCGGGCGTTAGGCATCGTCAAGCCCGTCGTGCTGGGCCAGAGCTACGGCGGCTTCGTGGCGCAGACCTACCTGGCGCGGCACCCGGCGCACGCGGCCCGGGTGATCCTCTCCAGCACCAGCCACCACTTCGGGCTGCCGCGCAAGCTGGCGATGTTCCAGCGCCTGGGCGGCGCGGCGGCGCGCGACGCGGCGCAGGCCTTCTGGACCGACCCGCAGCCCGCCACCTGGGCCGCGTACGAGCGCTTGTGCCGGCCGCTGTACAACACCACGCCGGCGGCCGACCCGCAGGCCAAGGCGCGCACCATCGCGGTCGACGACATCCTGTTCCACACCGCGCGCCACGAGATGCCCGGCATGGACCTGCGCCCCGGCCTGGCCGCCGTGCAATGCCCGGTGCTGGTGATGCACGGCGACGCCGACCCGGTGACGCCGATCGAGGACGCCGAGGAGATCGTCGCCGCGCTGCCGCCGCAGTGGGTGCAGTTCCAACGATTCACGAACGTCGGCCACGGCCCCTGGCGCGACGACCCCGAAGGCGCGCTGGCGCTGATCCGGCGCTTCGTCGCGGCCGGCTGAAGGCGCAGCCGGCCGAAGGCGCGGCCGACCGAGCGCGCGGCCGCCGCCGACTCACATCGCCGGCTTGTCCGACAGCGCCTTCAGGTTGTCCTTGAGCTCCTGGCTCATCGGCGCCTGCAGGTTGATGCCCTTGGGCGGGATCGGCGACTGGAACCACTTGGCGTAGAGCTTCTCGAATTCGCCGCTCTTCATCAGGCCGGCCAGCGTGTCGTCGACCAGCTTCTTGAACGCCGGGTCGTCCTTGCGCAGCATGATGGCGTAGGGCTCGACCTGGATCGATTCGCCGACCACCGCGAACTCGGCCGGGTTGGCGGCGCTGGCCTTCAGGCCGTAGAGCAGGATGTCGTCCATGCCGAAGGCGTCGGCGCGGCCCTGCTGCACCAGCAGCGCCGATTCGGCGTGGTCCTTGGCGCCGAGCAGCTCGAAGTTCAGGTTGCGGTCGGCGTTGAGCTTGCGCAGCACCTGGTAGTTGGTGGTGCCGGTGGTCGAAACCACCTTCTTGCCCTTGAGGTCGTCGACCGACTTGATCGGCGAGCCGGCCTTCACCAGCAGCCGCGTGCCGGTGTAGAAGTAGTTGATCGCGAAGGCCACCTGCTTGGCGCGGTCGCTGTTGTTGGTGGTCGAGCCGCACTCGATGTCGATGGTGCCGTTGACCAGCAGCGGGATGCGGTTCTGCGAGGTCACGGCCTGCGTCGTCATCTTCAGGTCGGCGCGGCCGGTGGCCTTCTTCACCTGGTCGACGATCAGCCCGCAGATCTCCCAGCCGAAGCCGGTGGGCTGGGCGTCGGCGCCCAGGTAGGAAAACGGAATCGACGACTCGCGGTAAGCCACGCTGATGCTGCCGCTGGCCTTGGCCTTGTCCAGCGTGGGCGGGACCTGGGCGAGGGCGGGGAGGGACAGCGCCAGAGCGGCGACGGCGAGGATGGGCAGGCGGAACGACATGGCGGGGTCCTTTCAGTGCTGCAGGATCTTCGATAGGAACTCCTTGGCCCGCGGCGAGCGGGCGTCGGGGTTGCCGAAGAATTCGTCCTTGGTGCAGTCTTCGACGATCTTGCCGGCGTCCATGAAGATCACGCGGTGGCTGACCTTCTTGGCAAAGCCCATCTCGTGCGTGACGACCATCATCGTCATGCCTTCGTTGGCGAGCTTGACCATCACGTCGAGCACCTCGCCCACCATCTCGGGGTCGAGCGCGCTGGTGGGTTCGTCGAACAGCATCACGATCGGGTCCATGCTGAGCGCGCGGGCGATCGCCACGCGCTGCTGCTGGCCGCCGGAGAGCTGGCCGGGGAACTTGTCCTTGTGCGCCATCAGGCCCACGCGGTCCAGCATCTTCAGGCCGCGCGTGGCGGCGTCGTCCTTGCTGCGGCCCAGCACCTTGATCTGCGCCAGCGTCAGGTTCTCGGTCACCGTCAGGTGCGGGAACAGCTCGAAGTGCTGGAACACCATGCCCACGCGGCTGCGCAGCTTGGGCAGGTTGGTCTTGGGGTCGGCGATGCTGACGCCGTCGACGACGATGTCGCCCTTCTGGAACGGCTCCAGCGCGTTGACGGTCTTGATCAGCGTGCTCTTGCCGCTGCCCGAAGGGCCGCAGACCACCACCACCTCGCCCTTGCGGATGCTGGTGCTGCAATCGGTCAGCACCTGGAAGCTGCCGTACCACTTGCTGACATTTTTGATGTCGATCACTTGATGCTCCTGTTAGCGGGCCCGACCGGCGCCGGGCCGCCCCAAGCCGGTCGGGAGCCCCCTTGGGGGGCGGCTGCGGTACACCGCAGCCGGGGGTTCCAATTCATCGAATGATGGCGATCTTCTTCTGCAGGCGCTTGACCACCATGGACAGGCTGAAGCAGATGATGAAGTACACCACCGCCGCGACCAGGTAGGTCTCGACCGGGCGGTTGAAGTTCTTGCCGGCCACCTCGAAGCCCTTCAACAGGTCGTAGGCGCCGATCGCGTAGACCAGGCTGGTGTCCTGGAACAGGATGATGGTCTGCGTCAGCAACACCGGCAGCATGTTGCGGAAGGCCTGCGGCAGCACGACGAGCTGCATGGTCTGCGCGTAGGTCATGCCCACCGCGTAGCCGGCATGCACCTGGCCGCGCGACACGCTCTGGATGCCGGCGCGCATGATCTCGGAGTAGTACGCCGCCTCGAACAGCGTGAAGGTGACGATGGCCGACAGCTCGGCGCCCATCGGCCGCCCGATGATCAACGGGATCAGCAGGAAGAACCACAGGATCACCATCACCAGCGGCACGCTGCGCATCAGGTTGACGTAGCCGGCCGCCGGCAGCACCAGCCAGCGCTTGCCCGACAGCCGCATCAGCGCCAGCGCGGTGCCCAGCACGATGCCGCCGATCATCGCGATCAGCGTCAGCTGCACCGAGAAGATCAGCCCCTTGACGACGAAGCTGGAAACGACGTTCCAGTTGAGGAAGGCGAAGTCCAGGTTCATTTCGCGCTCCCGAGCATGCCGGGGATCGCGACGCGGCCTTCGATGAACTTGGCCACCCGGTTGATCGCGAAGGCGCTGATGAAGTAGAGCCCGGTCACCGCCAGGTAGATCTCGATGCCGCGGCTGGTTTCCTCCTGCGCCTGCATCGCGAACATGGTCAGCTCGGCGATGCTCACCGCGAAGGCCACCGACGAGTTCTTGATGATGTTCATGCTCTCGCTGGTGAGCGGCGGGATCACGATGCGAAAGGCCATCGGCAGCAGCACGTAGCGGTAGGTCTGCGGCAGCGTCAGCCCCATCGCCAGCCCGGCGTAGCGCTGGCCGCGCGGCAGGCTCTGGATGCCGGCGCGCACCTGTTCGGCAATGCGCGCGCTGGTGAAGAAGCCCAAGGCCAGCACCACGAGGATGAAGCTGGAGAACGACTTCAGCGGCGGGATCAGCGCCGGCAGCACGTGGTACCAGAGGAAGATCTGCACCAGCAGCGGGATGTTGCGGAACACCTCGGTCCAGGCGTCGCCGATGAAGACCAGCCACTTGTTCGGCGTGGTGCGCAGGATGCCCATCAGCGAGCCGACCACCAGCGCCACCACCAGCGCCAGCAGCGCCACCGACAGCGTCCAGCCCCAGGCCGACAGCATCCATTGCAGGTAGGTGATGTCGCCGCCCTTGCCGAAGCAGCTTGCGGTCACCTCGCCGCTCACGGTGTCCTTGCAGAACACCTGCCAATCCCAGGAGGCCAAGTCGGTTCCCCTCGCGTCCGTTCTCGCCAACGTCAAAAAAACAGCGCGCCGGCTGCACCGAGCTGGCGCGCTGTCCCTCAGGCTATGCAATCCCCGGGCCCGCGGCCACGGGGGCAACCCGGGGAGGCCGCAAGCGGATCCGGCTGCGCCGGTCCGCTCGAGCTCCCCCTCGGGCGGGCGGGCCGGGCGCAGCCCGGACCTTGGGGGCTCCTCAAGCTGATCCGGCTGCGCCGGTCAGCTTGAGCTCCCCCTCGGGGGGGCGGGCCGGGCGCAGCCCGGACCTTGGGGGCTCACATCACTTTTTCGCGTAGTCTTCCATCGGCTTGTCGTTGGGGTTGTTCCACGCGGCCTTGGTGGCGTCCGACAGCGCCAGCCCGATCTTGGTGTTGCTCGGCGGGATCGGCTGCATGAACCACTTGTCGTAGAGCTTGGCCAGCTCGCCGCTCTTCACCATGCCCTGGATGCTGGTGTCCACCGCCTTCTTGAAGGCCGCGTCGTCCTTGGGCAGCATGCAGGCGATGGGCTCGACCGACAGCACCTCGCCCAGGATCTTGAAGTCGGCCGGGTTCTTGGCCTTGGAGACGTTGGCGGCGAGGATCGAGCCGTCCATCACGAAGGCATCGGCGCGGCCGCTTTCCAGCAGCAGGAAGCTGTCGGAGTGGTCCTTGCCGAACACTTCCTTGAACTCCACGCCGTTGGCGCGCTCGTGCTTGCGCAGCGTCTGCACGGAGGTGGTGCCGGTGGTGGTGGCCACCGTCTTGCCGACCAGGTCCTTGATGGAGTTGATGCCCGAATTGGCCTTCACCGCGATGCGCACTTCCTCGACGTAGGTGGTCATCGCGAACGACACGTCCTTCTGGCGCGCGGCGTTGTTGGTGGTGGAGCCGCACTCCAGGTCGACGGTGCCGTTCTGCACCAGCGGAATGCGGTTCTGCGAGGTGACGGGCTGGTACTTGATCTCCAGCTTGGCCATGCCGAGCTGCTTTTGCAGGTCGGCGATCACGCGCTCGGCCATCTCGGTGTGGAAGCCCACGTACTTGCCGTTGCCCAGCGTGTACGACAGGCCCGACGACTCGCGCACGCCCAGCGTGATGCTGCCGCTGTCCTTGATCTTCTTCAGCGTGTCGGCGGCCTGGGCGGCGCCGGCGGTGAAGGCCAGGGCCGCCAGGGCCAGCGCGTTGACGAACAGGGTCTTCTTCATGCAATTGGCTCCTAGAGCAGTGAAAACGAGGAAAGGGCCGAGGATACGGGCTCCGGGCTCAAGCAACGGACCTGCGCCCGGCGGCGTTGCCCGGGTCAACCCGGATGATGCGCCCCGCGGCTCATGCGGGTTTTCCATGACGGCCGGCACCGGCGACGAAACGCGCGGCGCCGGCCAGGCCTTCGGCCTGCAGCGCCGCATGGCCGCCGGCGCCTTCTTGCTGCAGCGCCTGCGCCAGCGGCAGCTGCCACTGCGCGAAGGCCGAGGCGCGGTCGGCGCGCAGGCATTGCTGCGGCAGGGCCGCGATCTCGGCGGCCAGCGCCTGCGCCGCGGCCAGCGCATGGCCGTCGTCGACGACGCGGTTGACCAGGCCCATCGCCAGCGCCTCGTCGGCGGCCACCGCGCGGCCGGTGAGGATCAAGTCCAGCGCGCGGCCCATGCCCACCAGGCGCGGAAGGCGTACGGTGCCGCCGTCGATCAGCGGCACGCCCCAGCGGCGGCAGAACACGCCCAGCACCGCGCCGCGCGCGGCGACGCGCAGGTCGCACATCAGCGCCAGCTCCAGCCCGCCGGCCACCGCGGGGCCTTCGATGGCGGCGATCACCGGCTTGCCGAAGGCCATGCGCGTGGGCCCCATCGGGCCGGGGCCGCTGCCGTCGGCGTGCACCTCGTGCGCACGCGCCGGGTCGCCCACCGCGGACAGGTCGGCGCCGGCGCAGAAGCTGCCGCCGCTGCCGGCCAGCACGGCCACGCACAGCGCGTCGTCGGCCTCGAACGCTTCGAACGCTTGACGCAACTCGCGCGCCATCGGGCCGTCGACGGCGTTGCGGCGCTCGGGGCGCTGCAGGGTGATGGTGGCCACCGCGCCGTCGCGGCTGAAGTGGATGTCGGCGCTCATGGCGAGGCTCCTGGCAGGCTGGTCAACGGGGCAGGCTAACACCGGCGTGGGCATCGAATTCCTTCGAGTGCTGGCGCGCGTGACCCGTCCGCCGTGAGCCTCATCTCGACCCCGAGCCCGAGCCCGCGCCCGAGCCCGAGAGGATGACGGCGCCGGCGCTTCAGCCGTCGCGCTGGTAGGCCGGCGCGCCGCTTGGGCTCGGGGCTAGACCCCATGCCCTGCCGCGGAGCCGCGGTGTATGGTGCGGCGACCTTCGTCACCGAGCCGTTGCCATGCCTTTTCGCCGAGTGTTCCTGGCCGCCGCGATGCTGGGCGCCAGCCTTCTCGCCGCGCCGGCGGCGCATGCCGCCGAGACCGTCAACGTCTATTCGATCTGGCCCGAGAACTGGGCGCGGCCGATGTTCGAAGAGTTCGAGAAGGCCACCGGCGTCAAGGTCAACTTCGTGCGCTTCTCGTCGGGCGAGGCGCTGGCGCGGGTGATCGCCGAGAAGGGCAACCCCAAGGTCGACGTGCTGTTCGGCGGCCCGGTGGAGACGCACGCCGCCGGCATCGCCGAAGGCGTGTTCGAGCCCTACAAGCCGCCCTCGTTCGCGCGCCTGGCGCCGCGCTTCAAGCAGGCCGACGGGCAGTGGGTGGCGATCGCCGACGACCCGCTGGTCTTCATGACCAACAACAAGTTCCTCAAGGACAACAAGCTGCAGCCGCCCGAGAGCTGGAACGACCTGCTCGCGCCCGCCTACAAGAACCAGCTGCAGATGGCCGACGCGCGCACCTCGGGCACCGCGGTGACGCGCATCTTCTCGGTGCTGGAGGTCAATGGCCGCGACGAGGCCAAGGCCTTCGACTTCATGAAGAAGATGCGCCCCAACGTGCAGCTCTACACCAAGAGCGGCGGCGGCGGCACGCTGCCGGTGGGCCTGGGGCAGGCCGGCGGCGGCATCTTCTTCATCGTCGACGCGCTGGATACCAAGGCCAAGGGTTATGACGTGTCGATCAGCTTCCCCAAGGAAGGCATCGGCACCGCGGCCGAGGCCATCGCGCTGATCAAGGGCGCCAAGAACCCGGGCCCGGCAAAGAAGCTGATCGACTGGGCCAGCTCGCCGGCGATGCAAGGCCTGTTCGCCAAGCACAAGATCAACTTCCTGCCGGCCCACCCCGACGTGCAGCCCGAGGCCGGCCTCGCCGCGCTGCTGAAGAACGCCAAGATCTTCCCGATCGACGCCGACTACGCCGGCGCCAACCGCAAGCGCGTGGTCGAGCGCTGGATCGGCGAGGTGCTCAACCCTTGACGGCCGCCCGCGCGGCCATGCCGCGCGCCCCCCGCCCCCACCCCGCGCCCGGCGGCACCCCCGGCGCCGACCCCCTCACCGCCGCCACCGCGCTGCTGCTGTGGCTGCTGCTGGCGCTTTTCGTCGTCTACCCGCTGGCGATGATGGGCGTGCGGCTGTTCGTCGACCAGGGCCAGTTCTCGACCGCCGGGCTGTGGAAGCTGCTGGCCGACCGCCACCAGTGGCGCGCCTTCGGCAACAGCCTGCTGCTGGCCGCGGTGGTGGGCCTGGTCGGCACGGCGCTGGGCTTTTTGTTCGCGTTCACCGCGGCGCGTTCGCAATTGCCGCCGTGGGTGCAGCGGCTGATCGACGCCAGCGTGCTGCTGCCGCTGGTCAGCCCGCCGTTCACCACGGCGATCGCCATCGTCTTCTCTTTCGGCCCGCGCGGGCTCATCACGCACGAGCTGCTGGGCATCCAGGGCGCCAGCGTCTACGGCTTCACCAGCACCATGGCCAGCGAGGTGGTGACCTTCTTCCCCATCGCCTACCTCACGCTCAAACCCATCCTCGCCGGCATCGACAGCAACATCGAAGGCATGGCGCTGTCGCTGGGGGCGTCGCGCTGGCGGGTGTTCCGCACCGTCACGCTGCCGCTGGCGACGCCGGGGCTGGCCAACGCCTTCCTGCTGCTGTTCGCGGCCTCGCTGGCCGACTTCGCGACGCCGCTGATCCTGGCCGGCAACCAGTTCCCGGTGCTGCCGACGCAGGCCTACCTGCAGATCACCGGGCTGTTCGACCTGCGCGGCGGCGCGGCGCTGTCGTTTCTGCTGCTGCTGCCGGCGCTGGCCGTCTTCCTGCTGCAGCGGCAGTGGGTGGCGCGGAGCTTCTACGTCACCGTCACCGGCAAGGGCGCGGGGCAGACGCCGTTCGACAGCGTCTCGCCCGCGGTGCGCCGGCTGCTGCTGGCGGCCTGCGTGGCGGTCACGCTGGCCATCGCCTGGTTCTACGCGCTGCTGCTCTATGCCTCGCTGGTGGTGGCGCTGGGCGCCAACCATGCGTTCACGCTGCAGCATTACCGCGTGATCTTCACCGAAGGCGCGCGCTTCATCCGCGACACGCTGATCATCGCCGCCTTCGCGATGCCGCTGGGCGGCCTGTACGGCGTGCTGGTGGGTTATCTGGTGGCACGCAAGCGCTTCTTCGGCCGCGGCGCGATGGAGCTGGTGTCGATGGCCAACTACGCGCTGCCGGGCACCATCGTCGGCATCGCGTACCTCATCGCCTTCAACGAGCCGCCGATCGAGCTGACCGGCACCGCGCTGATCATCGTCGCCTGCTACGTGTTCCGCTACGGCCCCACCGGCATCCGCGCCACGGTGGCGCTGCTGTCGCAGATCGACAAGAGCCTGGAGGAAGCCTCGGCCAGCCTCGGCGCGGGCAGCGGCACCACCTTCCGCCGCGTCACGCTGCCGCTCATCGTGCCGGCCTTCTTCGCCGGGCTGGGCGTGGTCTTCATCCGCTCGATGACGGCGATCAGCGCCACCATCTTCCTGGTCTCGATGTCGTGGACGCTGGTCACCGTGAAGATCCTGGAGAACATCACCGAGCTGGCGCTGGGCCCGGCGGCGGCGTTCTCGGTGCTGGTGTGCGTGATCGTCTTCATCGTGATCGGGCTGATCGGCGCGCTGCTGGCGCGGCTGAAGGCGCCGGGCGCCGGCTCGGTCACCAACATGCTGGGGGGTTGATTCCGTGAAGGCTGAAGCCAGGCTCGGCGTGCGCGTGGACGGCCTGTCCAAGCGCTACCGGCACCGCGTGAAAGGCGAGGTCTGGGCGGCGCGCGAGGTCAGCCTGGCCGTGCAGCCCGGCGAGTTCCTCACGCTGCTGGGCCCCTCGGGCTGCGGCAAGACCACCACGCTGCGCATGGTGGCGGGCTTCGAGACGCCCGACGAGGGCCGCGTGTTCATCGGCGAGCGCGACGTCACGGCGCTGGCCGCCAACCGGCGCGACATCGGCTTCGTGTTCCAGAACTACGCGCTGTTCCCGCACCTCACGGTGTTCGAGAACGTCGCCTACGGCCTGCGCGTGCGCGGCAAGGCCGACGACGAGATCCGCCGCGCCGTCGGCGAGGTGCTGGCGCTGGTCGGCCTGCACGGCTACGAGCCGCAGTTCAGCAGCCAGCTCTCCGGCGGCGAGCAGCAGCGCGTGGCGCTGGCACGCGCCATCGTCATCCGCCCCGGCGTGCTGCTGTTCGACGAGCCGCTGTCCAACCTGGACGCGCGATTGCGGCTGCAGATGCGGCACGAGATCCGCTTGCTGCAGCGCCACTTCGGTATCACCACGCTGTACGTCACGCACGACCAGGAAGAGGCGATGGCGGTGTCGGACCGCATCGTCGTGATGAACCAGGGCCGCGTGGTGCAGGTCGGCTCGGCCGAAGACCTGTACCTGCGGCCGCGCAGCGGCTTCGTCGCGCGCTTCATCGGCCGCATCAATGCGCTGCCGGCGCAGGTGCTGGCGGTCGATGCTGGCGGCGCCGAGGTGCAAGCGCTGGGCCAGCGCTTGCGCGTGCCCGGCGCGGCCGCCGCCGGCATGGCCGCGGGACAGGCCGCCGAACTGATGATCCGCCCCGAGGCCATGCGCGTGGGCGCGGCCGCCATGGCTGATGCACCCGATGCCTGGCCGGCGACCGTCACCGAATGCACCTTCCTCGGCGAGAAGGTCGAGTTGCACCTCGACTGCGGCGGCCAGCACCTGCTGCTGCTGCGCCCCGGCGGCCCCGGCGCCGCGCTGCCCGTGGGCGCACGCGTGGGGCTGAGCGCCGACCCCGAAGCCTGGTTGCTGCTGCCCTTGGAGACCGCCACGTGATGTTTCGCCGCCGCGTTTTCTGCCTGGCCGCGCTGCTGGCCGCCGCCGGCGGCGCTGCCGCCCAGACCCCGCCGCTGCGCGAGCTGCACGGCGCGCTCGACGCCTGGGCCGAGCCCGGGCTGGCGCTGGCCTGGGCCATCGCGCGCGGCAAGCGCGAGGACGACACGCAGGTGCTGATCCGCATCGAGGCCGACCCGCAGCGCCACGCCCGCATCGCGGCGCAAGGCCGCGACCCCTTCGGCGGCGCCGCGGTCGAGCTGCTGGCGCCGACGGCCAACCCCGGCGTGCTGACGCTGCGCCTGCCGCGCAAGCAGTTCAGCGAGCACCCGCGCACCGAGCTGCGCTTCTACGCCCCCGGCGCCAACGAAGCCGCCGTGCTGGTCTATTACCTCGGCGTACCGGATACCACGCCTGAATCGGCCAGCGACGGCGAAGCCACGCAAGACCTGAAGGAGCGGCTCAGCCGGGCGCGCCAGCGCATGCCGTAGTCGCCGCCGGCGGTTCAACCGCCGCCCAACGCCGCCACCGTATCGCGGATCAGATGCCCGGCGATCGAGAAGCGCGGCGGGATCTGCGGCAGCGCTTGCAGGTCGAACCACTGCGCGTCTTCGATCTCGCCGGGCTGCGGCACGATCTCGCCGCCGTCCCATTCGGCGCTGAAGGCGATCATCAGGCTGTTCGGGAAGGGCCAGCTCTGGCTGCCGTAGTAGCGCGGGTTCTTCACGCGCACGCCCACCTCTTCGGCCACCTCGCGGGCGATGCATTGCTCGATCGACTCGCCGGCCTCGACGAAGCCGGCCAGCGCGCTGTACATGCGCGACGCGAAATGCGGCGCGCGCGCCAGCAGCACCTGGCCGGGCCGCCACACCAGCGTCATCATCGCCGGGCTGATGCGCGGGTAGGCGGTGTGGCCGCAGGCCGGGCAGCGGCGCGCGCGCTCGCCGCGCTGCAGCGTGGTGGGCGTGCCGCAGGCGCCGCAGAAGGCGTGCGTGCGGTCCCACTCCAGCACCTGGGCGGCGCGGCCGGCCAGCGCGGCCAGCGTGGCCTGCGCCTCGGGGCCGCGCGCAAAGCCCATCATCGCGCTGCGCAGCGGCACGGCGCGCCAGCCGGCCGGCGCCTGCGGCAGCCGCAAGGCCCAGCAGTCCAGGCCGTCCAGCGTGCCCAGGTAGTGGCTGGCCTCGGCGTCGGCCGCCCAGCCGCCGCCGGGCAGCGGGCCGAGCAGCGCGTCGTCCTCCGCGGGCAGCAGCAACTGGCTGCCGACGAAGGCCAGCTGCCAGCCCTGCGGCGAGGGCTGGCCCGGCGGGTCGATGGCGGGGATGAAGTTCATGCGCGGCGGCTTTCTGGCGGGGTGCGGCCAGCATCATGCCGCAGGCGCAGGGCGCGCCCCGATGGCGGGCGCGGGCGCCGGCGCGGCACACTGGCGGCCGCCACGTCCGCTCCACTCCACGCCGCACCCGCATGTTCGAGCTGCCACCGCGCCCCGAGTACTTCGGCCCCGAGCACGAAGCCTTCCGCCACGGCCTGCGCGAGTTCGTCGCGCACGAGATCGCGCCGCACGCCGCGGCCTGGGACGAGGCCGGCAGCTTCCCGCGCGAGCTGTACCGGCGCGCCGCCGAGATCGGCCTGCTCGGCCTGGGCTACCCCGAGGCGCTGGGCGGCACGCCGGCCGACGTGTTCTTCACCATCGTCGCCGCCGAAGAGCTGGCGCGCGCCGGCTCCGGCGGCTTGCAGGCCGGGCTGGGCTCGCACCAGATCGCGCTGCCGCCGATCATGGCCTGCGGCAACGCCGCGCTGCAGCAGCGCGTGGTGCCGCCGGTGCTGGCCGGCGAGAAGATCGCCGCGCTGGCGATCACCGAGCCCGGCGGCGGCTCCGACGTGGCGGCGCTTTCCACCACGGCGCGGCGCGACGGCGCGCACTACGTCGTCGACGGCGAGAAGACCTTCATCACCAGCGGCATGCGCGCCGACTTCCTGACGGTGGCGGTGCGCACCGACCCCGCCAACAAGGGGCCGGGCGGCCTCTCGCTGCTGCTGGTGGAAGGCGACACGCCGGGCCTCACGCGCCACCCGCTGGCCAAGATGGGCTGGTGGGCGTCGGACACCGCGCAGCTGCACTTCGACGGCTGCCGCGTGCCGGCGGCCAACCTCATCGGCGCCGAGGGCGCGGGCTTCAAGGCCATCATGAATAACTTCAATCATGAACGGCTGATGATGTCGGCCATGGCCTGCGCCTACGCCCAGGCCTGCACCGAAGACGCGCTGGACTGGGCGCGCCAGCGCCGCACCTTCGGCGCCGCGCTGGCCGAGCGCCAGGTCATCCGCCACAAGCTGGTGGACATGCTGGCGCGCACCGAGGCGGCGCGCAGCCTGGTCTACGACCTGGCGCACCGCCTGCACCACCGCCTGGGCGCCGAGGGCGACCTGGTGGCGCGCATCTGCATGGCCAAGGTGGTGGCCACGCAGGCCATGCAGTTCTGCGCCGACCAGGCGGTGCAGATCCTCGGCGGCGCCGGCTTCGTGCGCGGCACGCGCAGCGAGCGGCTGTACCGCGAGGTGAAGGTGATGATGATCGGCGGCGGCTCCGAAGAGATCATGAAGGACCTGGCCGCCCGCAAGCTGGCGCTATGAAGCCTGTGCGATGAACCCCGACGACGCCGCCGAACTGCGCAGCGCCGAGCCGGCCGAGCGCGACCCCACCACGCTGGTGCGGCCGCTGCGCCCGGGCGACGCCGAGGCCACGCTGCTGGCCACCCAGGTGCAGCCGCGCGCGGCGGTCGACGACGACCCCGACGCCACCGTCGTGCGCACGCTGCAGCGCGGCGCGCCGCTGCGGCCGCTGCCGCGCCAGTCGCTGGGGCTGCCCAAGGGGCTGCTGCTGCACGAGTACCGCGTCGAGCGCATGCTGGGCCAGGGCGGCTTCGGCATCACCTACCTGGCCACCGACGTCAACCTCGACGCGCAGGTGGCGATCAAGGAATACCTGCCCGAGGAGATCGCCTTCCGCGCCGCCGACCGCAGCGTGCTGCCCAACGCCAGCCAGCACCGCGAGCGCTACCACCAGGGGCTGGAGAACTTCCTCACCGAGGCGCGCACGCTGGCCAGCTTCCGCCACCCGCACATCGTGCGCGTGGCGCGCTTCTTCGAGGCCCACGACACCGCCTACATGGTGATGGAGTACGTGCGCGGCCGCTCGTTCAAGACCTGGTGGCTGCGCCAGAAGCCGCAGGACTTCGAGCCCGGCCACGGCGAGCGGCTGCTGGTGCAGCGCATGAAGCCGCTGCTCGACGGCCTGGCCGTGGTGCACGCCGCCGGCTACCTGCACCGCGACATCAAGCCCGACAACATCCAGGTGCGCAGCGAGGACGGCCGCCTGGTGCTGCTGGACTTCGGCTCGGCCGGCCAGACCGTGGCGCTGGCCGACCAGGACGCGGTGGTGGTGACGCCCGGCTACGCGCCGCTGGAGCAGTACGGCATCGGCGAGCAGGGCGCCTGGACCGACCTCTACGCGCTGGCCGCCACGCTGTACTGGGCGGTGGCCGGGCGCAAGCCGCCCGACGCCGAATCGCGCGCCGGCGGGCTGGCGCTGCAGCCGGCGGCCGAGGTCGGCAAGGGCCGCTATGGCCGCGCCTTCCTGGAAGCCATCGACTGGGCGCTGCAGCCCGACCCCGTGCAGCGCCCGCGCAGCGTGGAGGCCTGGCGCCAGCGCCTGCTGGCCGACCACGGCGCGGCGGCGCGCGAGCGGGCCGATGCCCGCAGCGACGCGCGGCGCGCCGAGGCGGCGCACGCCGACGGCCGCGCCGGCGAAGGCACGTGGTCCGGCCGCTCGCGGCCGCCGGCCGCCGCGCCGGGCCAGCCGGCGAACGCTGCCGACGACCCGCCCGTGCTGGTGCCGACGCGGCCCGCCACCTGGCCCTGGTGGCTGCGCTGGCTGCGCTCGGTGCTGGGCCTGCTGCTGGCGGCCGGTCTGCCGCTGGCGCTGATGGCGCTGCTGTTGCGCCCGGCGCTGCCCGATGCGCAGATCGCGCAGGCGCTGCTGCCGGCGCTGGGCGTGGCGCTGCTGATGGCCTTGCTGCTGAGCCTGCGTCGCGCCCGTGCGCTGCGGCGCGAGCAGCAGCGGCGGCGGCCCGCCGCGCCGCCGTCAGGCGCCGCCGAGCGCGGGCGTTGACGAGCCAGGGGCGGGGCCAGGTCCGACGCCCGGGCCGGCACCGGCGTCGCCATCGTCATCGGCCGCCAGCGGCAGCCGCAGCCAGAAGCAACTGCCCTCGCCGGGTTGGCTGCGCACGCCGATGTGGCCGTGCATCAGCAGCATGAGTTGCTGCGACAAGGCCAGCCCGATGCCGGTGCCCACGGTGTCGCTGCCCTCGGCGTGCAGCCGCTCGAAGGGCTTGAACAGCCGCGCCTGGCCTTCGGCCGAGATGCCGGGGCCCTGGTCTTCCACTTCGATCTGCACCTCGTCGCCGTCGCGCCGCCAGCGCAGGCCGACGTGGCCGCCGTCGCGGTTGTACTTGATCGCGTTGGACAGCAGGTTCAGCAGCACCTGCTTGAGCCGCGTGCGATCGGCCCGCACCGCCAACTGCGGGCCGGCGGCCGGCAGCAGCGTCTGCCGTTCGCGCAGCGCCAGCGGCTGCATCAGGCGCAGGCAGCCATCGGCCAGCTCGGCCAGCGCCACCGGGCCGAGGTCCAGCGCGGTGCGGCCGGCCTCGATGCGCGCCAGGTCGAGCAGGTCGCTGATCAGCGTCAGCAGGTGGTTGCCGGCGCGGCGGATCTCGGCCAGCTGGCGCAATTGCGTGGGCAGCAGGTTGCCGTCGGCATTGGTCTCCAGCAACTGGCTGAAGCCGAGCACCGCGTTCAGCGGCGTGCGCAGCTCGTGCGACATGTTGGACAGGAACTGCGTCTTCACGCGGCTGGTGCGCTCGGCCTCGTCGCGCGCCGCCACCAGCTCGGCCTCGGCCTTCTTCAGCGGGCTGATGTCGATGCCGAAGGCATAGGCGCAGGGCTCGCCGTCGGGCCCGGGGCCGGGCGTCAGCTTGACCAGCATGTCCTCGGGCGAACGCACGGCGGGGTCGAGGCGCGGCGAATGCACGGCCAGCGTCTCGCCGGCCAGCGCGCGGTCGATCGCCGGCAGCAGGTTCTGCACCGTCTCGGGGTGGAACAGCTGGTCGAGCGGCATGCCCGGCGCCGGCGGCTCGCCGCGGTAGACATCGGTCGCCGCGCGGTTGACGTAGACCAGCCGGTGCTGGCGGTCGACCACCCAGATGTAGCCCGGAAAGGCGTCCATCAGCCGGCGCTGGCGCTGCTCGGTCTCGGCCAGCGTGCGCAGCGCCCGCGTCTCGGCGGTGATGTCGCGGTAGACCCACACGCGCACCGGGCGCTGGCGCTGCAGCTCGGTGGGGCGGCAGCGGCGCATCAGCACGCGGCCGTCGGTCAGCTCCAGGCGGTCGTCGGCGGCCTCGTTGTGGCGGGCCAGGTATTCGATGCGCGCCAGCTCGCGCGGCACGTCGCGAAACAGCGGCTCGGCGTGGCGCAGGATGGTGCGCGCCGTCAGCGGCTGCGCCTGGCCCGGCGGGATGCGCAGCATCGTCAGCAACTGGTCGTTGGCGAACAGCACCGGGTCGTCGAGGCCCAGCGCGTCGGTGGCGAACACCGCGTCGCCGATGGCGTTGAGCGTCAGCGTCAGGTGCTCCAGGCTGGCGGCCAGCTGCTCGCGCACGCCCTCGGCTTCGGTGACGTCGCGCGAGACCATCGCCAGCACGCGCTGGCCGCTCACCTCGTCGCGCAGCGGCACGTAGCGCGTCTCCAGCAGCAGGCCTTGCGCCAGCGGCGGCGGCAGCGGCGCGCGCACCACGTGCACCTGGTCGCTGCTGAAGCCCTGCGCGATGGCCTGCCGCCGCTCGCCGCTGACGTAGATCGGGAACACGTGGCTGAAGTTGATGGTCCCGCTGTGCTTGGGCGCGACGCCGGTGGCCTTGAACCAGGCCGCGTTCGTAACCTGGTAGTTCAAGGTCTCGTCGATCAGGCTCACCGGCTCGGGCACCGCGTCCAGCGCCAGCTGGGCCAGCCGCCGCGAGGCCTCGGCCTGCACGCGCGCCGTCTCGTCGAGCAGCACGCCCAGCAGCCGCTCGGGGCGGCCGCCGGCGTCCAGCGCCGGCTCGGCGCGCAGGCGCACGTGGCGCAGGCTGCCGTCGGCGCGGCGCAGCCGAAAGCGCGTGTCGCAGCGCGTGCCGGCGTCCCAGGCGGCCTGCAGTTCGGCCTGCACGCGCGCCGCGTCGTCGGCGTGCAGCCGGGCGCTCAGCCGTTCCTGCTCGGGCGCGCCGCCCGGCGCCGGTGGGCCCAGCAGCCGCTGCATCTGCTCGGAGCCGGGCCGCAGGCCGTCGACGGGCCGCCATTCAAAGCGCGCCAGTTCAGCCAGCGGCTCGGCGATGTCGAGCTGGCGCGCCGCTTGTTCGAGCGCCTGCCGGTACTGCTGCGCGTCAGCCTGCCGGCGCGCCCGGCGGCGCCGCGCCTGCGAGGCCGCCGCCAGCGTCGCCAGCAGCGCCAAGGCCAGCAGCCACCACAGCCATGGCGTTAGCCGGCCCCAGGCCCAGCCCATACCGGCGCCGGCCGCGGTGAACAGCAGTGGCAGCCAGCTTGACGATGGCGAAGTGGCGGCAGGGGGCCGAAGATCCATCGTGTGGCATGAATATCTGAGCTTCGAGCGCCATTCTGCCTGCGGGCGGAAGTTCAGCCCGTGGGCACGGTCAAAGCTTCGTGCGGGCCCGGCGCGGGTTCCCACAAGGCCTGCAGCGCCGCCCGGTGCGCCTGCGCGCGGCCGGCGTGCGCCGTGTCGCGCCAGCGGCCGGCGACCAGCACGCGTGCGAAAGGCCGCGCCGGCGCGGCGAACACCAGGCCGTCGAGCCCGTGCGAGGGCGGCAGGCCGATCAGCGCCGGCTCTTGCGCGTCGACCACCAGCAGGTCGGCCCGCGCACCGGCTTGCAGCCCCCAGCGGCTGAAGCCGGCCGCCGCGGCGCCGCCGGTGAGCACGCGGTCGAACAGCCGCGCCGCGGTGGCGCCTTGCCGGCCCGGCGCGGCGGCCACGTTGCGTTGCTGGAGTTGCAGGCGCTGCGCGTATTCCAGCCAGCGCAGCTCTTCGCTCCAGCCGCGCGTGACCTGGCTGTCCGAGCCCAGCGACAAGGGCACGCCGGCGGCCAGCCAGCCGCGCAGGTCGGGCAGGCCGTCGCCCAGGTTGGCCTCGGTGCCGGGGCACAGCACGACGCCGGCGCCGCTGGCGGCGACGCCGTCGATTTCAGCCGTTACGGTGTGGGTGGCGTGGACGAGCTGCCAGCGCGCGTCGAGCGCGGCGTTCTGCAGCAGCCATTCGATCGGCCGGCAGCCGGTGGCGGCCAGGCAGTCGCCCACTTCGGCCTGCTGCTCGGCGACGTGGATGTGCAGCGGCCCTTCGCTGGCCGCGGCCAGCGCGCGCAGCGCTTCGGGGCGCGCCGCGCGCAGCGAATGCAGCGCGGCGCCGCAGTCCAGCAGCGGCCGGCCGGCGGCGCGCACGCGGCGTTGCAGCGCCAGCACCTCGGCCACGCCGGCGCGAAAGCGCCGCTGGTCGGGGCGCAGTTCGGCGGCGGCGAAGCCGGCGCGTTCGTAGACGGCGGGCAGCAGCGTCAGGCCGATGCCGGCATTGGCCGCGGCGTCGGCCAGCGCCCAGGCCATGGCCGCCGGGTCGGCGTAGGGCTGGCCGTCGCTCTGGTGCTGCAGGTAGTGGAACTCGCAGACCTGGGTGTAGCCGCCGGCCAGCAGTTCGGTGTAGAGGTGTGCGGCCACCGCGCGCAGCTGCTCGGGCGTGATGCGCAGCGCCACGCCGTACATGCGGTCGCGCCACGACCAGAAGTCGTCGTGCTCGCCGTCGCGGCGCTCGGCCAGGCCGACGAAGGCGCGCTGGAAGGCGTGACTGTGCGCATCCACCAGGCCGGGCAGCACGGGGCCGGCCAGCCGCTCGGCCTGCGCCGGCGGCGGCGTGTGCGGCGTGATGCGCTGCCAGCGGCCGTCCGCGCCGGCCTCCAGCAGCACCTGGGGCTGCCAGGCGCCGGCGATCCAGGCCTGCGGGGCCCACAGCGCCAGTTCAGCCATCGGCAGGCTTCCAGTCGAGCAGGGTCTGCACCATGCGCCGCAGCAGCGGCGTGACGGCGGCCGCGCGCTGGTCGTGCCAGCGCGCGGGCGGCGTCTCGTCCATGTAGGTGCGCCAAGCCATTTCGAGCTGCAGCGCGTGCACGCCGTCGGCCGGCCGGCCGTAGTGGCGCGTGATGGTGCCGCCCTTGAAGCGGCCGTCGACCACGTGGCTGTAGTCGGCCTGCGCCGCGAACACCGCGGCCACGCGCGCCGCCAACCCCGGCGCGCAACTGGCGCCGCTGGCGGTGCCGAGGTTGAGGTTGGGCAGCGTGCCTTCGAACAGCCAGGGCAGCTCGCTCTTGATGCTGTGGCCATCGAACAGCACCACGTGGCCGTGCGCCGCCTTCAGGCGCGCCAGCTCGGCGGCCAGCGCGTCGTGGTAGGGCTGCCAGTAGCGCGCCACGCGTTCGCGCACCTCGGCATCGGCGGGGGCCTGGCCGTCGCGGTAGATGGGGTCGCCGGTGAAGAAGCGCGTCGGGCACAGCTCGGTGTTGTTGGCGCCGGGGTACATCGGCTGGTTGTCGCTCGGCCGATTGAGGTCGACGACGAAGCGGCTGTGTCGCGGCACCAGCAGGCTGGCGCCGAGCTCGGCGCAGAAGGCGTAGAGGCGGTCGAGGAACCAGTCGGTGTCTTCCACCGCCAGCGCGCGTTCCACCAGCCGCGGGCGCAGCCCATCGGGGATCAGCGTGCCGACGTGCGGCAGGCTGACCAGCAGCGGCCGCGTGCCCGGCGTCAGACGGAAGACCTCGGTGTCCATGGCGAAACGATCCTTCATGCGTGCAGGCTCAGCCACCAGCCGGCGCCGGCGGCCAGATGCCAGGGCTCGGCGGGGTCGGCCTGCCAGACCAGCGTGCCGGGCGCCACCGCCTGCGCCTGCTGGCTCACCGTCAGCTCGGCCGGCTCGGTGGCGAACAGCCCCCGCCAGCGCGCCGCGCCCGCGATACTGCTCCCGGCGCTGGCGCGCAGCAAGCGCGGGTGGCCGGCGGCGTGGGTGGCCATCAGGTTGAGGTCTTCGGTGGCGCCGTCGATCAGCTCGCAGCCGGGCGCCGCGGCGCCGTCGAAGGCGACCGCGTCGCTGGCCGGCGTCAGCACGCACTCGCCGGCCGGCAACTGCAGCCGCACGCCGGCGCCTTGCAGCACCGCGAAGCAGCGCTGCACGCCGGGGAAGGCCGAGAACGGCCCGCTGCGTTCGATGTGCGCGACGCTGACGCGCAACTGCCAATCGGCCGCCGCCGGCCAGGCCAGCAGTTCGCGCGTCAGCCCGCCGCCGTTGCGCCAGGGCTGCGGCGCGCAGCGCTGCAGTTCAACGCGCTTCATCGTCGACCACCAGCGGGAACAGCGGGTGGTCCATCGGCGCGCCGGCCGCCAACTGCTCGGCCAGGCCGGGGAAATCGGGCGAGGTCTTCCAGCGCCGCGGCGCGTGCGTGGCGTCGTCGCCCAGGTAGCGCAGCGAGAACACGCGGCGGCGGCGGTCGGCGCCGCCCGAGGCGTGCAGCGTGAGCATGTGGAAGGCCACCATGTCGCCGGGCTCCAGCGCCCAGCCGAGGATGGGAAAGGCGCCGCGGTCGGCTTCGATGTCGGGCAGGTCGGCCAGGCTGCCTTCGGGGAACCACTTGGCCTGGCTGCTCATGAAGCTGCGCGGCATCAGCCAGGGCCCGCGGTGCGAGCCGGCCACGAACTCCAGCGTGGCGGCGCGCGACACCGGGTCCACCGGGATCCAGAAGCTGATGTTCTGCAGCCCGTCGACGTTGTAGTAGGGCTGGTCCTGGTGCCAGGGCGTGGGCGTGCGCGTGCCGGGCTCCTTGGTCAGCATGTGGTCGTGGTACAGCCGCGCGGTGCGGCTTTGCATCAGCCGCGCGGCGGCCAGCGGCAGCGCGGTGTCGACCGCGGTGGCGCGGTAGTCGGCGTTGTCCTGCCAGTTGCAGAAGTCCTCGATGAAGAAGCCCGGGTCTTCGGGGCGGCTGGCGACCAGCGCGCGCGGGCTGGGGGCGGCCAGGTTGGCGTCGATGCCGCGCGCCAGGCGCTGCACTTCGTCGGGCGTCAGCAGGCCGCGCAGGCAGACCACGCCGTCGCGCTGGAAGGCCTCGACCTGCTCGGGCGTGACGATGCGGCGCGCCCGCTCCTGCGCTGGTGCGTGGTTCATGGCTGGAAGTCTCCTTGCAGTTGATAGCGCGCGCCGGGGTGGACCAGACGCGCCAGGGTGATCACCGCGTCGCGGCTGAAGGTGCGGCGCGTCAGCACCAGGCAGGGCTCGCGCGCGGCGATGCCGAGCAGCCGCGCTTCCTGCGCCGTCGGCGCGCTGGCCTGCACGGTGTACTGGGCGCGCCACAGCGCCGTGGTCTCGAACAGCACCTGCGTGGGCGTGGTGCGGGTGAAGTCGGCGTCCAGATAGCCGGGGCTGCAGGCCGGGTTGACGTAGCGGTCCTCGCACTGCAGCGGCACGCCGTTCTCGTGGTGGACGATCAGCGTGTGGAAGACGCGCGCGCCGCTGCGCAGCCCGAGCTGCGCGGCCAGCGCCGGCGCCGCCTTTTCGGCGCGCTGCACCTGCACCACGGCGCGGTGCGCGTGGCCGCGCGACTCGATCTCCTCGTGCAGGTCGCGCAGCGTCAGCGTGCTGCTGACGAGGTGCAGCCGCGCCGCGAAGGTGCCCAGGCCCTGGCTGCGCTCGACCAGGCCTTCGGCCTGCAGCTCCTTGAGCGCGCGGTTGACCGTCATGCGGCTGACGCCGAACTGCGCCACCAGCTCGGCCTCCGACGGCATCAGCGCGCCGGGCGCCCAGGTGCCGGCGGCCAGGCCGTCCTTCAGGTGCTGCTTGATGCGGGCGTAGGGGGCCAGGACCATGAGCAGCGATCCTACTTGCATCGACATGTCTAGACAAGTACGATGCGCCGCTATTCGCCGCTCAACCTGGGGTTTCCACCATGACCGACCTCTCCGCCCTGCATTCGCTGGCCCAGCCCAGGCCGGTGCGCGCGCCGCGCGGCGCCGACATCGCCTGCGCCAACTGGCTGATCGAGGCCGCCTACCGCATGCTGCAGAACAACCTCGACCCCGAGGTGGCCGAGAACCCCGACGCGCTGGTGGTCTACGGCGGCATCGGCCGCGCCGCGCGCAACTGGGACTGCTTCGAGGCCATCGTCGCCAGCCTGAAGGCGCTGCGCCCCGACGAGACGCTGCTGGTGCAAAGCGGCAAGCCGGTGGGCGTGTTCCGCACCCACGAAGACGCGCCGCGCGTGCTGCTGGCCAACTCCAACCTGGTGCCCAAGTGGGCGACCTGGGAGCACTTCGACGAGCTCGACCGCAAGGGCCTGATGATGTACGGCCAGATGACGGCCGGCAGCTGGATCTACATCGGCAGCCAGGGCATCGTGCAAGGCACCTACGAGACCTTTGCCGAAGCCGCGCACCAGCACTTCGGCGGCGAGGCGCGCGGCCGCTGGATCCTCACCGCCGGCCTCGGCGGCATGGGCGGCGCGCAGCCGCTGGCGGCCAGCTTCGCGGGCTTTTGCTCGCTGAACATCGAGTGCCAGCAAAGCCGCATCGACTTCCGCCTGCGCAGCCGCTACCTCGACGAGCAGGCGGCCGACCTCGACGACGCGCTGGCGCGCATCGGCCGCTACTGCGCCGAAGGCAAGGCGGTGTCGATCGGCTTGCTCGGCAACGCCGCCGAGATCCTGCCCGAGCTGGTCAAGCGCGGCGCCAAGCCCGACCTGGTGACCGACCAGACCAGCGCGCACGACCTCGTCAACGGCTACCTGCCGGCCGGCTGGACGGTGGAGCGCTGGCGCGCCGCGCAGGCCGACGCCAGCCAGCACGCCGCGCTGCGCGCCGCCGCGGCGCAAAGCTGCGCGCTGCACGTGCAGGCGATGCTGGACTTCCAGGCGCAAGGCATTGCGACGGTGGACTACGGCAACAACATCCGCCAGGTGGCGCTGGACGCCGGCGTCAAGAACGCCTTCGACTTCCCCGGCTTCGTGCCGGCCTACATCCGCCCGCTGTTCTGCCGCGGCAAGGGGCCGTTCCGCTGGGTGGCGCTGTCGGGCGACCCCGAGGACATCCGCAAGACCGACGCCAAGCTGAAAGAGCTGTTCCCCGACGACAAGCACCTGCACCGCTGGCTGGACATGGCCGGCGAGCGCATCGCCTTCCAGGGCCTGCCGGCGCGCATCTGCTGGATCGGCCTCGGCGAGCGCCACCGCGCCGGGCTGGCGTTCAACGAGATGGTGAAGTCGGGCGAGCTGAAGGCGCCGATCGTCATCGGCCGCGACCATCTGGACAGCGGCAGCGTCGCCAGCCCCAACCGCGAGACCGAGGCGATGCGCGACGGCAGCGACGCGGTGAGCGACTGGCCGCTGCTCAACGCGCTGCTCAACACCGCCGGCGGCGCCACCTGGGTCAGCCTGCACCACGGCGGCGGCGTCGGCATGGGCTACAGCCAGCACAGCGGCGTGGTGATCGTCTGCGACGGCACGGACGCCGCCGCACGCCGCATCGAACGGGTGTTATGGAACGACCCCGGCACCGGCGTGATGCGCCATGCCGACGCCGGCTACGACGAGGCGATTGCCTGCGCGCGCGAGCAGGGCCTGAAGCTGCCGATGGTGTCCGGATGCTGATCCGCCCCGGGCGCCTGACGCTGGACGAACTGCAGGCCATCCACGCCGGCGCCGGCCAGCCGCTGCAACTCGATCCGCAGGCGCTGCCGGCGATCCAGGCCAGCGCTGCCGTCGTGCAGGCGGCGGCCGCCGGCGACGCGCCGGTCTACGGCGTCAACACCGGCTTCGGCAAGCTGGCCAGCACGCGCATCGGCGCCGCCGACCTGGCGCAACTGCAGTGGAACCTGATCCGCAGCCACAGCGTGGGCGTCGGCGAGCCGCTGGCCGCGCCGGTGCTGCGGCTGATGCTGGCGCTGAAGGCCGCCAGCCTGGCGCGCGGCTTCAGTGGCGTGCGGCCGGCGGTGATCGACAGCCTGCTGGCCGTGCACAACGCCGGCCTCGTGCCTTGGGTGCCCAGCCAGGGCTCGGTGGGCGCCTCGGGCGACCTGGCGCCGCTGTCGCACATGACGCTGGCGCTGATGGGCGAGGGCGCCTTCGTCGGCGATGACGGCCGGCGCGTCCCCGCCGCCGAGGCGCTGCGCGCGCACGGCATTGCGCCGCTGCAATTGCAGGCCAAGGAAGGGCTGGCGCTGATCAACGGCACGCAGACCAGCACCGCGCTGGCGCTGCATGCGCTGTTCGGCTTCGAGCCGGTGCTGGAAAGCGCGCTGGTGATCGGCGCGCTGACGGTCGACGCCGCGCGCGGCAGCGACGGGCCCTTCGACCCGCGCATCCACGCGTTGCGCGGCCAGCCGGGGCAGATCGACGTCGCGGTCTACTACCGCGCGCTGCTGCAGGGCAGCGCGATCCGCGCCAGCCACGAAGAAGGCGACGACCGCGTGCAGGACCCCTACTGCCTGCGCTGCCAGCCGCAGGTGGTGGGCGCCTGCCTGGACCAGCTTCGCCACGCCGCGCTGGTGCTGCTGCGCGAAGCCAATGCCGTGACCGACAACCCGCTCGTTTTTGGCGAAGACAACGCCATGATCAGCGGCGGCAACTTCCACGCCGAGCCGGTGGCGCTGGCCGCCGACGCGATGGCCAACGCGATCGCCGAGGTCGGCGCGATCGCCGAGCGCCGCGTCGCGATGCTCATCGACGCCAACGTTTCACGTCTGCCGCCGTTCCTGACGCCCAACGCCGGGCTCAACAGCGGCTTCATGATCCTGCACGTGACGGCGGCCGCGCTGGCCAGCGAGAACAAGTCGCTGGCGCACCCGGCCAGCGTCGACAGCCTGCCCACCAGCGCCAACCAGGAAGACCACGTCAGCATGGCCACCTTCGCGGCGCGCCGGCTGCAGCCGATGATCGCCAACGTGGCGCGCGTGCTGGCCATCGAATGGCTGGCCGCGGCGCAGGGCGTGGAGTTCCTGCGCCCGCTGCAAAGCTCGCCGGCACTGGAACAGGCGCACGCGCTGCTGCGCGCCTTCAGCCCGGCGATGATGCAAGACCGCTCGCTGGCCACCGACATCGAGGCCGCGGCCCAGCACATCGGCCAGGGCGCGCTGAGCGCCATCTTCCGCGGCCTGCCGGCGATGCCGCCGCTGTGGGTGCCGGCCTGAGGCGCCTGCAGCGGCTACGGCAACGGCAGCGCCTACAACGCTTCCTGCCGCGCCACGCGCAGCGGCAGCTCGTGCGGCGGCAGCAGGTTGTTGCCGTCGGCGCCCAGCAGGCGCAGCCGGGCCACGTAGTCGCCGTTGGCGGCGAACACGTTGACCTGCGTCGCGCCGTTGGTCAGGCGAAACACCTGCAGCGGCTGGCGGCTGCGCGCGTCCAGCAACTCCAGCAGGAAGTGGCCGGTGTTCTCGGCCTTGCCGCCGCTGGCGCAGATGCCCATGCCGTTGACGCCCAGGCGCAGGTTGAAGGGGCTGACCAGCGGCTCGTTGGCGCGCACGTTGTGGATGCGCAGCGGCTCGTCGGGCGGCGGCGGCGTGGACAGCTCGTCGGCATGCCAGGCGGCGCAGGTCTCGGCGAAGCGCGCCGGGTCGATCTGCGGCTTGCCGGTGTTGCTGCGCGCGCCGCGCACGTTGATCTGGATCTCGCGGCTGTACACGTAGTACGGCCGGTGGTCGTGGTCGGCGAACAGCAGCCGCAGCGTGTGGCGGCCGGGCGGCAGGTCGAGCACGCTGCCGGTCTGGCCCTTGCCGAAGTGGCGGTGCGAGTCGTCGAACGGCAGCTTCTCGCCCACGCCGTAGGGCAGGCTGCGGTCGACCAGCAGGTGGTGGTGCCCGGTGCCTTCGATGTTGACGCCGGCCGGCGCCACGCCCATGCCGCGCACCGCGAAATCCACCGCCACCGGCGAGCGCACGGCCATGCCGTCGCGCAGCGTGGAGAAGTCGACCGTGGTGGTTTCGCGCAGGTTGGGCTTGGTGCGTTCGCGCGTGTGGCTGAGCCAGCAGCGCAGTTCCAGCTCGCCGACCGGCAGCGGCGCCGCCAGTGCCGGCGTCGCGACCAGCGAGGCCAGCGCCGCCCATGACGCCAGCGCGGCCAGGGCCAAGCCGCGGGCACGCGACAATGGCGCGCCGCGTGCCGGTGCCGATGTGGGTACCGCGGTGGTTGCCGGTGCGGGTGCCGGGCCCGGGCACGACGGCCTTTCACGATGAGTCCGAAGCATTGAATTCCCCCTCACAAAATCGCAGGACAAACACCATGAAATCATTTTTAACAAGTATTGTCATCCTTTGGACGATGGGTGTGGCCCAGGCGCAGGACGTCAAGGTCGCCATCGGCATCAGCGGCTGGACCGGCTTCGCGCCGCTGACGCTGGCCAAGGAAGCGGGCCTGTTCAAGAAGCACGGGCTCGACGTCAGCCTCAAGAAGATCCCGCAGAAAGACCGCCACCTGGCGATCGCCAGCGGCGACATCCAGTGCGCCGCGACGACGGTCGAGACCTGGGTGGTCTGGAACGCCAACGGCGTGGCGACGACGCAGATCTTCCAGCTCGACAAGAGCTACGGCGCCGACGGCATGGTCGTCAAGCCCACGATCACCAAGATCGCCGACCTGAAGGGCAAGACCGTGGCCGCCAGCGCGCCCGGCACGGCGCCTTACTTCACGCTGGCCTGGATGCTCAAGAAGAACGGCCTGTCGGTGAAGGACGTGAAGGTGGTCAACTTGGAGCCGCAGGCCGCCGCCAACGCGATGATCGCCGGCACCGACGGCATCGACGCGGCGATGACCTACGAGCCCTACCTCGGCGCCGTGCGCGCCAAGCCCGAGGCCGGCAAGATCATCGCGACGACGCTCGACTACCCGATGGTGATGGACACCGTGGGCTGCACGCCCAAGTTCCTGGCCGACAACCCCAAGGCCGCCAAGGCGCTGGCCGACGGCTACTTCGACGCGCTGGCGATGATCAAGGCCGAGCCGAAGAAGAGCTTCGAGATCATGGGCGCCGACGTCAAGCAAAGCGCCGAAGCCTTCGAGGCCAGCCAGAAGTACCTGCGCTGGCAGGACCGCGAGGCCAACCAGAAGTTCTTCGCCGGCGAGCACGCGGCGTTCAGCAAGGAAGCGGCCGACCTGCTGCTGGAGTCCGGCATCATCAAGCAGGTGCCCGACCTGTCCAAGCTGGCCGACACGCGCTTCGTCAAGTAAGCCGCCCGTGAGGCCGCTGCAGCCCGTGGCGCCGGGCGCGCGCATCGCGCTCGGCGTGTCGTTCTTCGTGCTCTTCGTCGCCGTGTGGGCCGTGGCCACGCTGGGCGGCTTCGTGCAGAAGACCTTCCTGGCCGACCCGCTGACCATGCTGCGCAGCGGCTGGACGCTGCTGGCCGAGATGGGCTTCGCGCACGACATCGGCATGACCGTGTGGCGCGTGCTCGGCGGCTTTGCCATCGCCGCCGCGCTGGCCTTGCCGCTGGGCGTGCTGATGGGCGCCTACAAGCCGGTGGAGGCCTTCTTCGAGCCCTTCGTCAGCTTCGCGCGCTACTTGCCGGCGTCGGCCTTCATCCCGCTGCTCATCCTGTGGGCCGGCATCGGCGAGGCGCAGAAGCTCGCCGTCATCTTCATCGGCAGCTTCTTCCAGCTGGTGTTGATGATCGCGGTGACGGTGGGCAACACGCGGCGCGACCTGGTCGAGGCGGCCTACACGCTGGGCGTCAGCGACCGCGGGCTGATCCGCCGCGTGCTGCTGCCCGGCGCCGCGCCGGAGATTGCCGAGACGCTGCGCATGGTGCTGGGCTGGGCCTGGACCTACGTGATCGTCGCCGAGCTGATCGGCGCTTCCAGCGGCATCGGCCACATGATCACCGACAGCCAGGCGCTGCTGGCCACCGACCAGATCATCTTCGGCATCATCGTCATCGGCCTGATCGGGCTGGCGAGCGACCTGCTGTTCAAGGCGCTCAACCGGCGGCTGTTCCCGTGGGCGCAGCTGGGGCGATGAAGCCGACGGCCGGCGATGCGGGCTCGGCCGCCAGCCGCGCCGAGTACGAGCGCCGCATCCACCGCGTGGTGGCGCACATCGATGCGCACCTGGACGCGGCGCTCGATCTCGAGACGCTGGCGGCCGTGGCGCATTTCTCGCCGTTCCACTTCCACCGGCTGTTCGTCGCATGGACCGGCGAAACCTTGGCCGACTACGTGCGGCGGCGGCGTGTCGAGCAGGCGGCCGTGCGGCTGCTGGCGCAGCCCGGCCTGAGCGTGCTGCAGGTGGCGCTGGCGGTGGGCTTCGGCTCGGGCGAGGCTTTCGCGCGCGCCTTCCGCCAACGCTTCGGCCAGCCGCCGAGCCGCTGGCGGGAGGCGTCCCGTGACGCGGCGGTCCCGGCGATGCCGGACCGCAAGAACGGTCAGGTGCTGCGCAAGGCGGGTCAGGTGCCGGTCGATGGTCTTGACGACCATGGCCTTCCCACCACCCGCTTCGACGAGGCACCGCTGATGAACGTCACCCTGATCGAGCTGCCGCCCACGCCCGTGGCCTACTTTCGCTACGTCGGCCCCTACGGCCCGCCGGTGGGCCGCTTCTGGCAGGAGCAGATGGCGCCCTGGATGGGCACCAACCAGCTGTTCGGCAAGCCGCGCTACGGCGTCTCGCTGGACGACCCCGACATCACCGACCACGCCCGCTGTCGCTACGACGCCTGTGTCGAGCTGGCGCTCGACGCCGTCGTCTCGGGTTCGCCGCTGCGCGCCGTGCTGCCCGGGGGCCGCTATGCCAGCACGCCGTTCAAGGGCACCGTCGACACGATCAACGAGGCCTGGCGGGCGCTGTTGCGCGGCTGGTTGCCCGGCAGCGGCCTGCAGCTCGACAGCCGGCCGTTTTTGGAGCACTACCCAGTGGACGCTTCGTACGACGCCGCCAGCGGCACCTTCGAATGCCGGCTGTGCATCCCCGTGACGCCTTTGTGATGTGGCCATGAACCCAGTGCTCAGCGTGCGCGGCGTGAGCCGCAGTTTCGTCTCCAGCCACGGCAGCACGCTGGCGCTGCAGGCCACCGACCTCGACGTCGCCGAGAACGACTTCATCACCATCCTCGGCCCCAGCGGCTGCGGCAAGAGCACGCTGCTGCGCATCGTCGCCGGGCTCGACACGCAGACCGCCGGCCGCGTGCTGCTCGACGGCCAGCCCGTGCACGGCCCCGGCGCCGACCGCGGCATGGTGTTCCAGAGCTACACGCTGTTCCCCTGGCTGACGGTGCTGGACAACGTGTGCTTCGGCCTGCGCGAGCGCGGCCTGCCGCGCGCGCAGCAGTTGGAGATCGCGCGCGACTTCATCGCCAAGGTCGGCTTGAAGGGCTTCGAAGGGCACTACCCCAAGCAGTTGTCGGGCGGCATGCAGCAGCGCACCGCGCTGGCGCGCGCGCTGGCCAACGATCCACGCATGCTGCTGATGGACGAGCCCTTCGGCGCGCTCGACCACCAGACGCGCGAGCTGATGCAGGAGCTGCTGCTGGGCATCTGGGAGGCGCAGAAGAAGACCGTGCTGTTCGTCACCCACGACATCGACGAGGCCGTGTTCATGGGCGGCCGCGTCGTCGTGATGAGCGCGCGCCCGGGCCGCATCAAGCTCGACCGCACGGTGCCGCTGCCGCACCCGCGCCACTACTCGGTGAAGACGACGCCGGCCTTCGCCGAGCTGAAGTCCGAGCTGACCGAAGCCGTACGCGCCGAGGTGCTGAAGGCGGCGCAGGGCGGGTGAGACAGGGCGCTGCGGCCGCCGGCCAAGCCTCGCGGCCCATCGTTCGACAAGCTTGAACGTTGTCGTTACCCGGGTGCAACCCGCGCCGCCGGGCCGGTCCCAGAATCGCAAGCTCCAAACCCCGAGGAGCGCGACGATGGCAAAGGTACTGGTTCTCTACTACAGCAGCTACGGTCACATCGAGACGATGGCGCAGGCCGTCGCCGAAGGCGCGCGCAGCGCCGGCGCCGAGGTGGCGATCAAGCGAGTGCCCGAACTCGTTCCCGAGGCGGTGGCCAAGGCCTCGCACTTCAAGCTCGACCAGGCCGCCCCCATCGCCACCGTCGACGAGCTGCCGAGCTACGACGCCATCATCCTGGGCGTGCCGACGCGCTTCGGCAACATGCCCGCGCAGATGAAGAACTTCCTCGACCAGACCGGCGGCCTGTGGTTCACCGGCAAGCTGGTGGGCAAGGTCGGCTCGGTGTTCGCCAGCACGGCCACCCAGCACGGCGGGCAGGAGAGCACCATCCTCAGCACCCACACCGTGCTGCTGCACCACGGCATGGTCATCGTCGGCCTGCCGTACACCTGGGCCGGCCAGATGAAGCTCGACGAAGTGACCGGCGGCAGCCCCTACGGCGCCACCACCATTTCGGCCGGCGACGGCTCGCGCCAGCCTTCGGCCAACGAACTGGAAGGCGCGCGCTTCCAGGGCAAGCACGTCGCCACCATCGCGGCCAAGCTGGCGGGTTGAGGCCGCGGTCGAAGCTCGGGCCGCCGCGCGCGCCGCGGTCCGAGCGCTCAATGCGGCAAGGCCGCCGGGGCTTCCGCCAGCCCGGCGCGGAACTCGCGCGGCGCGCAGCCCATGACCTGCCGGAAGCGGCGGCTCAGTTCGCTCGACCCGGCGAAGCCGGCGCTGAGCGCAATGTCGGTGATCGATTCGCGCGAGCCGCGCATCAACGCCGCCGCCTTGCGCACGCGCTCCTGAATCACGTACTGGTGCGGCGAGACGCCGAACGAGGCCTTGAACGACCGCGCGAAGTGGTAGCGGCTGAGCCCCACCGCGGCGGCCATGCGTTGCAGGTCGATGTTGGCGTCGAGGTGGGCACTGACGAATTCGCGCACCAGGCGTTGCGCGCGCGGCGTCAGGCCGCCGGCCGCCGCGCGTGGCGTGGCCGGCCGGGCCGTGCGCTGCAGCGCGGCGAACTCCTGCAGCATCAGCACCAGCACGGTTTCGGCATGCACGCTCTCCAGCCCCAGCCAGCCGTGCACCGACCAGGTTCTGACGCGCGCGGCCAGCGCCCGCAGCAGATCGGTGCGGGCCTGCAGCTTGACGCCGACGCGCGAGTCTTCGCCGATCAGCTCGTCCATGCGCGCCGGATCGATAGAGACGATCGTCACCGCCAGTTCGCAACGCGTGCCGGTCCACGCCGACAGCTCGACACCGGCGGGCACCAGATCGACGCCGCCATCCAGCGCGGCCGAGATCGGTGCCGGCACACCGTCGATGCGCTTGACGCCGTCGCTGAAGCTGCCGTTGTCGAACACCAGCATCGTGTGGGCCGTGCGCTGCATCTTCACCGCGTGCGGCTGCTGGCCGGGCTCCAGGCGGTGCACGGCAAAGGCGTCGGTCGCGAACAGCGCCTTCACCGACACCGCGCGGCGCGCCCAGTCGAAAGAAATGCCCGGCGGCGCCGGGGCGGCGGCAGGCGGCGGGGTGGCGGCGGAGGAAGGGTCGAGCATGGCGGTTGTGCCGGCGGGCGGCGCGAGGTAGATTTATAGGTCATGTGACCGGGTTCATGATGAGAACTTTCCCTAGCGCCAAGCGCGCGGCGTCGAAAACGGACACGCGCAGGGGCAGCAAGGCCACGCGCGTGCCCGAGATCCTGCAGACCGCGGCGCGGCTGCTGGCGCGCGAGGGCTACGCCGCTTTCACCACGCGCCGCGTCGCCGAAGAAGAGGGCATCCGCCTGAGCACGCTGCAGCACTACTTCCCGACGCGCGAAGAGCTGCTGTCGCGCACGCTATCGGGACTGATCGAACGTTACGCCGCGCTTTTTCGCGGCGCCACCGACATTGCCGGCGTGCCGCCGGAAGCCAGGCTGCAGGCGCTGATCGATGCCGGGATGGCCGAGCTGACGGCGCCGGAGGTTGCCGACTTCTGGATCGAGGTGTGGGCGATGGGCCGCCACGTGCCGTTCGCCCGGCAACTGGCCACCGAAGCCTATGAGCTGGGCACGCGCGAGATCGCGCGCCTGATCGCCGAGATCAATCCGCGGCTTGGCGCGCGCGAATGCGCAGACCGTGCGCGCACGATCTCCATCCAGTTCGAAGGCTTGATGGTGCTGGCGCACCGCTACCGCGCGGGCGCGGAGTTCGACGCCGGGCTGGCAGCCGCCAAAGCCGTTTGCTGGGCGGTGGTTCGCGCGAAGCCATAGGGCGCAAGAGGAAGTGCGCCAGGGCCGGCATCAGCACCAGCGCACCGAGCATGTTCCAGACGAACATGAAGGCCAGTAGGATGCCCATGTCGGCCTGGAACTTGATGGGCGAGAAAGCCCAGGTGGCGACCGCGACGCCGAGCGTCAAACCCGTCAGCACGACCACCTTGCCGGTGAAGGCGAGTGCACGCCCGAACGCCTCTGCCAGCGGTTCCCCGGCGCGCAGGTGGCGCAAGGTCACCGTCAGCACGTACAGCGCGTAGTCGACGCCGATGCCCACGCCGAGCGCAATCACCGGCAGCGTGGCCACCTTCACGCCGATGCCCAGCAGCACCATCAGCGCTTCGCAAAGCACCGAGGTCAGCAGCAGCGGGACGACGGCGCAGACGACGGCACGCCACGAACGGAAGGTGACGAAGCAAAGCACGACGACGGCGGCATACACCATCAGCAGCATGCGGAGGTTGGCGTCCTTGACGACGATGTTGGTCGCCGCTTCGATGCCCGCATTGCCGGCCGCGGACAGAAAACGCACGCCGTTGCCGTCGTGCGCCTGCGCGAAGCGCTCGACGCTCTGCACCACCCGTTCCAGCGTGCCGGCTTGGTGGTCGGCCAGAAAGACGTTGAGCGTGAGCAGGTCGCAGCCTTGGGTGACGAGTTCACGCGGCGCGCGCGCGACCACGGCGTTGAGCATGTCCTGCGAGCGCGGGATGTCGAACCACTTCAAGCTGCCTTCGTTCATCGCGGCCGACGCGTGGCGGCTCATGCCGGCCAGCGACGAGGTTGCGATCACGCCGTCGAGCTGGCGCAGTTCGCGCTCCAGCGCGTCCACCGCCACCACGGTGGCATAGGCCGAACAGCCGAATTTCGGCGTCTCGACCATCACCACGTAGGCATCGCTGCTGGCGCCGTAGTGCGCCACCATGAAGGCGTTGTCGCGGTTGTAGCGCGAGTCGGGCCGCAGTTCCGGCGCGCCCGGGTTCGTGTCGCCCACCTGCAAACGAAGGCTGGCCGCGAAAGCGGCGGCGCCGAGCAGCAGCGCCACGGCGATGGTGGCAACGGCCCACCGTCGTTCGGTGAAGCGATCGAGCCACGACCACATCGCGTGCCGCCCTTCCTGGGCGGACAGGCTGCGCCGCGCCGCGGCGGCGCTGACGCCGGTGTACGACAGCAGAATCGGCAACAGCACGAGGTTGGTGAAGATCAACACCGCGACGCCCAGGCTGGCGGTCAGCGCCAGGTCCTGGATGACCGGGATGTCGATCGCCATCAGCACCGCGAAGCCGACCGCGTCGGCCAGCAGCGCCGTCAGCCCGGCGAGGAACAGGCGCCGGAAGGTGTGGCGCGCGGCGACGAGCTTGTGCGTGCCGCGGCCGATGTCCTGCAGGATGCCGTTCATCTTCTGCGCGCCGTGGCTCATGCCGATCGCGAAGATGAGAAAGGGCACCAGGATCGAATACGGATCGAGGTCGATGCGCAGCAGGCGCAAGCCGCCCAGCAGCCACACCACCGCCGCCAGCGAGCAGGCCATCACCAGCAGCGTGCTGCGCGCGCAGCGCGTGTAGCCGAACAAGACGGCGCTGCAGATCGCCAGCGCGGCGGCGAAGAACCACGCCATCTGCTGCAGGCCGGCCATCAGGTCGCCGACCAGTTGCGCGAACCCGGTGACGTGGATCTTGACGCGGTCCGATTCGTGCGCCTGGCGCAAGTCGTCGAGCCGGCGCGCCAGCGCGCGGTAGTCGAGGCGGCCGCCGGCGTCGGCCTCCTGGATCGGCACCAGCACAACGCTCGATCGAAAGTCGGGCGCGACGAGCTGCCCCACTTCGCCCGAGCGCTCGACGTTGGCTCGAACCTGCTCGATGCTGCGCGCCGAACCGTCGTAGTCGTCGGCGATGACCGGGCCGCCGTCGAGCCCGTCTTCGGTGACGCCCGTCCAGCGCGTGGCCGGGCTCCAGAGCGACTTCATGTACGGGCGGTCGACCCCCGGCAGCAGAAAGACCTCGTCGTTGATCTTGCGCAGCGCTTCCAGGTAGGCGGCGTCGAAGATCGTTCCGCCCCGCGCTTCCACGGCGATGCGCAGCGTGTTGCCCAAGCCCGGCAACTGCGCCTTGTGCTGCAGGTAGTTGGCGATGTACGGGTGGCGCTGCGGCAACATCTTCTCGAACGCGGCATTCAGCCGCAGCCCCAGCGCCTGCCAGCCGAGCGCCAGCGTCGCCAACAGGCACAGCGCAACGATGAGGGCGCGGCGGTTGAACAGCAGCCGTTCGAGCAGCGAACCCGAAGAAGCATCGAATTGATCGAGTTCGCGCACGACCGCGGCGTCGAGGTCCCGCGGGTCGGCGTTCAAGGCCTGGCCTCCTGGCAGAGGGCCGATCGCTCGATCCTCGCCACGCCGCGCGCGCTGGTCAGCACGACCGCGCCGTCGGCGGCCTGCGCCAGGCCCGTCCACGGCCAGCCGCGCCTGCCGGTCGCGCCACTGAAACGGTGCCCGCCGTCGCTGCTGCAAAGCAAATGGCCCGCTTCGTCGGCGAGCACCAGCGTGCCGTCGGACAGGCGCGTTGCGGCGGTCAGCGTCTGGCCAAAGGCGGTCGCCACCGGCTGCCACGGCTCGCGGTCGATGCGAAACACGTGGCCGCGCAAGCCCGCCACCAGCTCGGCGCCGCCGGCGGCGCCCAGCACGTCGAAATACGTTCCGGCGTAAGGGCCGGCGACTTCCGTGAACGACCGGCCCCCGTCGGCCGAGCGGAACACCGCGCCTTGCTCGCCCACCACGGTCGGCCTGCCGTCCAAAACGCGTATACGGTAGAGGTGCTTGCCTTTGGGGTTCGGCAACGCGCCCATGGCCGATTGCCAATGGCTGCCGCCATCGTCGGTGGCCAGCAGCAAGCCATAGGCGCCGACGGCCCAGCCGCGTTGCGCGTCGGCGAAATCGATGTCGAGCAAGGGCTTGTCGGCGCCATCGGCCACGAGGCGGCGCGCGGCGGCCAAGCGTGCCGCGGGCGCGGCGGCGGCCGACGCGGCCTGCAGTTCCAGCGCGGCGATGCGGTTGCCGTCGAGCAGCAGCGACCAGTGGGCGCCGGCATCGTCGGTGCGAAGCAGCACTCCGGCGTGCCCGACCGCGAAGCCGCGATTCGGCGACACGAAGCGAACGCCGGTGAGCGTGACGCTGACCGGCACGGCCGCCTGGCGCCAGGTCTTGCCGTGATCGTCGGACAACAGCACGATCCCGGCCTCACCCACGGCGACCAGGCGTTCGCCGGCGCGCGCCACCGCCAGCAGCACGGCAGCGCCGGCGCGGCGGTCGATCGTCGCGGGGCGCTGCAGCGGATCGAGCGGCGCCGTCGCCGCTGCCGACGCTTCGCACCCTGCGGCGCACGCGACCAGCGCCAGACCCGCCAGCGCGGCTCGGCTCATGCAGCGCCTGCGCTGGTCAACGCGCAGCGTCGGCGGCGGCCGCATCGCCGGTGAAGAAAGTGTCGGGCTTGCGCGCCACCAGCCGCAAGGTTTCGCCGTTCAGCGAAACGGGGGCGCTGAAGGTGCCGGCCTGCAGGTTGTAGGTGATCGACGGAATCGCCAGCACGGCGGGAATCGCCGGCATCGCGAAGGTCGGCACCTGGGTCGTCCGCCACAGCTTGTTCTGCGAGTCGTAGCCGTCCATCAGCGCCAGCGTCCAGCTGTCTTCGTCGATGTACACCTGCCGCTTAGGCACGGCGTGGCGCTTGCCCGGCGCCACGGTGGCTTCCAGCACCCACACCCGATGCAGTTCCCAGCGCATCAAGTCGGGGTTGGCGTGCTGGCGCCCGAACGCCTCGTTCGGCGCGGCGGTGACGAAGCGGTTGTTGTTGTACGGGATGTAAAGCTCCTTCTTGCCCAGCAGCTTCCACTCGTAGCGGTCGGGGCTGCCGTTGAAGCCGAACACCTCGTCGAAGTAATGCGCGCCCGACGACATGAAGTCCGGCGTGTCGAAGCCGACCGACGGTGCACGCCGCACGCGGCGCTGGCCCACGAGGTATTGCCAGGCCTCGCGCGCTTGCGTCTGCTCGTGCGTCACCAGCGATTCGCCGGCCCGCACCGGCGGCTCGCGCGTGGCGAAGCGCTGCATGAAGATCAGCTTCGACCATTTCTCGGCGCTGCCGTCCTTGTAGTAGTACGGAAACTGCAGGTTGTTTTCGCCGCGCGAATTCAGCGTCGGCGGGCCGTCGGAGGTGCCGACGAGGTTTCTGAACCCCATCTGGTACGACTCGCCCTGCACGCGCATCAACGCATTCCACATCACCTCGATGCCTTTGCCGGGAATCGGAAACGGCGGCCCGCCATAGCAGCCGTCGAAGGCGTTGTCCTTGAAGCTGCACTGGGTGGCGTTGCGCTGCGTGGCTTCATACACCCAGGCCGGCGCCGCGGCGGTGCGATGGCTGGGGTAGACGTCGATCCGGAAGCTCTGCGGGAACTTCGCCAGCAAGGCCTGCGTGCCATCGCTCAGCTTCTCGGCGTACTGGGCCGCGTTCTTCGCCGTGATCTGCAGCACGGGCTTCTCGTTCGCGAACAGCGATACCGGCACGTCGCCGGCACGCGCGCCGCCGGGCACGGCGGTCAAGCCGCCGTCCCACGCGGGAATCGAGCCGTCCTTGTTGGCGGCGCGCTCGGCGCCGAGCGGCGTCAGCGTGGTCTTGAGCTTGGCCGCTTCATCGGCGCCGACCGCGGCCGACGCGAGGCGTGCCGCCAGCAGCAGCCCGCATGCGGCCGCGTGAACCAGCGTACGGCGATGGTGAGTCATGGAGGTGTCCTTGCGATGGTCAGAAGGTGCGCTGCACGGCCAGCGCGATGAAGTCGCGGTCGCGATGGAACTGCGCGCCGGTGAGCGCGCCGTTCGCGTCGATGACGCCGGCGGCGCGGCCGAAGAAGCGCGTGTAGTTGATCGAGCCTTGCCAGACCTGGCCGTAAGTGCCCTTCACGCCGACGCTGAAGTCGCCGGCGTGCCGCCCCGGAAAGCCGACGCCGTTGACCGACGAGAACCCCGACAAGCCGACGCCGACGCCGATGGGCACTTGCAGGTCCAGCCCCGGCAGCACCTGGAAGTACTCGGGCTGGAAGATGAAGCGCAGCGCGCTCGCGTCGCGCGTCACGTGGGGGTCGAGCTGGTCCGCGTTCGCGGTGACCGACAGCCGCCGATTGAAGGCCAGCTCGCCGACGAACGAGGCGCCTTGCCACAGCGCGCCGGCGGGCAGCAGCGAAACCGCCGACACCTGCGCATGCAAGGTTCGGCCGACCGGAAACAGCGCGTTGCCGCTGCCGTTGCCGGTGCCGCTGGGGTCGACCACCGCGTTGCCGACGGCGTTCAAGGGCATGTTCTTGCGCAGCGACACTTCGGCGGCCACGTTGGCGCCGCCCAGCACCGTGCTGACGCTGGCGCCGTAGGCGGTGATGCCTTGCCCGTACACCAGCGCGTAGCTGCCGACGCGGCCGCTCAGCGGATCGACGCCGCCGATGCCGGGCTGCAGGTACAACTGCGGCACGTGGTCGTGGAAGCGCGCGGCATAAAAGCCGTACTCGCTGTCGCCGGCTTTCCATTTCAGCGCCGCGCCGCCTTGGCCGCCGTTGCGCGGCGTGATGTCGGCGCTGCGCCAGAGCGCCGCCGGCCCGCCGCCCAGCACGAGCGGCGCGCCGAACAACACGCGCTCGGCGCCGTCGCCGAAGGCATCGCCGAAGCTGAAATAGCTGCCCGAGGCGGGCAGGCGCGTTCGCCGCCATTCGGTCTGCAGGTAGGCCGCGGCGCTGAGTGACGGGCTGACCTGCCATTGCGCCGACACCTGGCCCACCGGGATCAGGATTTCCTTGAATTGCGAGTTCGGCACCGCCAGCGCCTTGACGATGTCCACCGGCGCTTGCGCCGCGGCGATGCCGTTGCCGCCGAAGAACAGCGATTCGCCATAGAGCTGCGTGAAGCGGCCGGCGCGCACGTTGAGCGCCGAATCGCCGATCGCGAAGCGCCCGGAGACGAAGGCGTCGAGCATTTCGGCCTTGTTGCCCTGCAGCTTTCGCGTCGCATCGGTGAAGCGGTCGTGCGGCACCGATTGCGCGTTCGCGCTGGCGGGCGAGTCGTTGTCGTTGCGTCCGTGGTAGCCGCTGTCGTACCAGGCCGCGCCGCTCAGGCGCAGGCCGAAGTTGCGGTACGAGGCGTCGAATTCCGACAGCAGGTCGAAGCGGTTGGAAATCAGCCCGCGCACGCGGAAGTTGCGGTCGCCGTCGTCGAGGTTGGGAATCGGGTTCGCGGCCGTCGGCCCGGCCACGTCGGCATCGAACGCGGCCGTGCGCCATGCCGCGCTGTACTTCACCGTGTTGTCCCAGCGCGCCTTGAAATCGGTGTTGCCGGTCTCGAACTCCATCGCCCGCGCCGCGGGCACGCAGCACGCGGCAATCGCGAGAACCAGGTCGATGCGTCGTGCTGCTGAAGGTTTGAAGTTCATCGCCGTGTCCAGATGTGGCGGCGAACTTTGACGAATGCCAGCTCGGCGCACTTGGCAATTCGTGCTGCACGCGGCGGATCTTGCCCGTCGTCAACAGGCGGCGCGCGACGGCACAGCGAACCGCAAGAAACGCCCACTTGCGCACCTTTCGCGCAGCGCCGCGGCGTAGCGGGCGCGACAGTGGCTGCCATCCCGAATGACCCGACGAGCCAGGCCATGACATCGAAAGCGACAGCAAGCACCGCGGCGCGCAGCGCCGGCATCACCGAGACCGATGTCCTCATCGTCGGTGCAGGGCCGGTCGGCGCTGCGCTGGCGATCGAGCTCGGCCTGCGCGGCATTCGCGTGCACCTGGTCGAGCAGGTGCCGGAAATCGGCAGCTGGTGGACGCGCGCGATGAACGCCAACAAGCGCACGATGGAGCACTTGCGGCGCTGGGGCGTGGCGCAGTCGCTGAAGGACATCAACTACGTCCCCAAGGATTGGCCCGGCAACGTCACGCTGGTGCAGACGCTCGGCGGTTCGGCGATCACCTGCGTGCGGGGCGAAGGCCTGGGCTGGCATCGCGTCCTGGACGACAGCGCCGAAGACTCGCTGTGGGTCGCGCAGGGGCAGATGCAGCAGGTGCTGCTGCGCCGCGCACGCGAGCTGGGCGCCGTGATCGAGATGCGCGCGCAGGCGACGGCCATCGAGGAAGGCGAGGCAGGCGAGGGCGGCCCGGTGCGCGTGCAGGTCCGCCAGGATGGCGCCGAGCGCTGGTTCCACGCGCGCTACGTGGTCGGCTGCGACGGCGCGCGCAGCTTCGTGCGCGAATCGGCCGGCCTGAGCTACCAGGGCGGCGGCGTGCTGTCGCGCGTGATTGCGCTGTTCTTCGATGCCCCCGGGCTGCTGGACGACATGCGCCGGCGCGGCATTCCCGACTCGGTGATGTACTTGTGCGCGCAGCCGCAGGTGCGCGGCCTGGCGCGGCTGGTGCAAGGCTCGCGCTGGGAGCTGCAGGTCAATCTGCTGGAAGACCAGACGGCCGACGGCGTCGACCCCGAAGCGCTGGTGCGCCTGGCGATCGGCCCCGACATCGCCTTCACTTTCGAGCGCAGCTTCCCATTCTCGTACTACGACCTCATCGCCGACCGCTACGGCCGGCGCCATGTGTTCATTGCCGGCGACGCCACGCACATCATTCCGCCGCTGGGCGGGCACAACCTCAACCTGGGCGTCGGCGATGCCGTCAACCTGGGCTGGAAGCTCGCCCACGTGCTGCGCGGGTGGGCGGGCGATGAACTGCTGGACAGCTACACGCCGGAGCGGCGCGGCATGGCCTTGCGCACCAAGGGCGAGGTGCTGGCCAACCACGACCGGCTGTTCTCGACGTTCGCGTTGCTCGCGCAATGGCTGGCCATCGAAGGCGACGATGACGCCGCGCAGGCGCGGCGCAAGCGCATGGGCGAAGACATCGGCGTTCACCTGCGGCCGCAATGGCGCAACGACGGCATCGTGCTCGACCAGCGCTACACCGGCTCGCCGATCGTCGCCGCCGCTGAAGCGCCGGCGCGCGAGATTCCTTACGACCCGCAGCGCAACATCGCCTGGTGCGCGCCGGGCCACCGCGCGCCGATGCACCGCGATGCGCAAGGCACGGCCTTGTACGACCGCTTCGGCGCCGAGTACACGCTGCTGGACATCGGCTCGGGCAGCGCCGGCATGCAGGCGATGCGGCAATTGCTGGCGGCCGGATGGCCCGTGAAGCACCTGCCGATCGACGACCCGGAATTGCGCAACCGCTATGGCTGCGCGCTGGCGCTCATCCGGCCCGACCAGCACGTGGCTTGGTGCGGCGAGCAGTTTCCGAGCGACGCGCAGGCGCTGCTCGATCGCCTGGCCGGCCGCGCCCGCGTGGCGCAGCCTCTGGCAGCATGACCCAGACGGTGATGGTGCGCGGCCAGCGCTACGCGTTCGAAGACGCGGGCGACGGGCCGCTCGTCGTCTTCGGACACGGCCTGTTGTTCGACCGCGGCATGTTCGGCGCGCAAGCGGCGGCCTTGCAACGGCGTTATCGCTGCGTGCGCCTCGACTGGCCGGGCCACGGGCTGAGCGGCTTTCGCGAAGGCGGCTGGTCGGCGGGCGACCTCGTCGACGACACCGTCGAGTTCGTGCAGGCGCTCGGCGCGCGCGAGGCCGTCTTCGTCGGCCTGAGCCAGGGCGCGGCGATTTTCACGCGGCTGGCGCTTGCGCATCCGGACATGGTGCGCGCGCTGGTCGTCATGGATGCGACGCCGCTGGCGGCTGCCGAAGGCGCGCGGGCGTGGCTGATGCAGTCGTCGGCGGCGCTCGCCGAAGGCGACGCGGCGCGCTGCGCGGCCGTGTTCGATGGCGCGTTGGACATGATGTTCAGCCCCGCAACGCAGCGCCACCGGCCCGAGGTGGTTCGCGCGGCGCGCGCGACGTTTGCGGCGCATCCGCGCGACGGCCTGGCATTGGCGATGCGCGTGCCGCTGTCGTATGAATCGATCGTTGCGCGCTTGCGCGAGCTTGCCATGCCGACGCTCATCGCCTGGGGCGAAGACGACGCCGGCGCACCGCTGGCGCTGGCCGACCACTACCGCAGCGCGCTGCCGCAGGCGCGCTTTGCCGCCTTCGCCGGCGCCGGCCATTCGCTGCCCTTGGAACGGCCGCAGGAACTGACGCTGGCATTGACCGAGTTCCTGACCTCATTGCCGCCGCGTTGACGCACCGCCGCACCGGCTCGACGCAGTACCCACCCTGAACGGAGGACGCCATGCCCGACCCCATCCGCCCCCGCACGTTTGCGCACGTCGTCTATCGCACGCGCCGCTTCCAGGAAATGCTGCGCTGGTACCAGCGCGTGTTCGGCGCCAAAGTGCAATACGGCAACGACGCGCTGGCGTTCCTGACCTACGACGATGAACACCATCGCTTCGCGATCGCCAATCTCGACGTGCTGAAGCCCGGCGCCGCAGCGCCCGCTGCCGGGCGCGGCGAAATCGGCGTCGATCACGTGGCCTACGGTTTCGCCTCGCTCGCCGAATTGCTCGGCAAGTATGAAGAGCTGAAGGCGCTAGGCATTCGCCCCTATTGGTGCATCCACCACGGCGTCACCGTCTCGTTGTATTACGGCGACCCGGATGGCAACCAGATGGAATTCCAGGTCGATTGCTTCGCCAGCCACGACGAGGCCAACGCGTTCATGGAAGGCCCGCATTTCAGCGCCAACCCGATCGGCGTGGAATACGACCCCGATGCATGGCTGGCGCGGCTTCGCGCCGGGGAAAGCGAGCAATCGCTGTTGCCGCGGCGCGTGCACTTGCCGGTCTCCGAAGTGCGCGGCGCCTTGGCGCCGGCGGCCGCTCACTTGGCTTCGTAGCCGGCGAACTTGGCCTGCGAGATCGAGGTGGCCGCCACCTGCACGTGCGGCACCAGCTTGGCCTCGGCGCTTTCCCAGCTCCAGCGCGTGGTGGGCACCGAGATGTTGATCGCCGCCACCGCCTCGCCGCGGTGGTTGGTGATCGGCGCGGCCACCGAGATGTCGCCGAGCACGGTCTCGTTCATCACCATGGCATAACCGCGTTCCGCAGCGGTCTGCATGCGGGCCAGCAGCTTGGGCGGGTCCAGCTCGGTGTAGGGCGTGATCGGGTTGAGCGGCGTGCGCTGCAGCAGCGCCAGCCGCTCGGCCGGCGCCAGCCGCGACAGGATGGCCGTGCCCGAGGCGGTGAACACCGCCGGCAGCCGGCTGCCGACCGCGAAGTCGACGTTGACGAGGTGGCGCCCCGGAAAGCGCGCGACGAAGACGATGTCGGACCCGTCCAGCTCCTGCAGGTTGGTGGTCTCGCCCAGCGTGCGGCTGATGTCCAGCAGGTAGGGCGAGGCCTTGTCGATCAGCGCATGGGCGCGCAGGTAGTTGTACGACAGGCGCAGCACTTTGGACGTCAGCCCGTAGAGCAGCGAGTCGGGCAGCCGTTGCAGATAGCCCAGCTTCTCCAGCGTGTAGACCAGGCGCTGGGTGGCGCTGCGGTCCAGCTCGGCGGCGCGCGCGATCTCGGCCAGCGTCATGTGGCGGTGCGGGCCGTCGAAGGCCTCCAGCACCTGGAAGGCCTTCTCGGTGGAGCCGACGAACAGCGACGAGCGCTCGGTGGTCCGCCGCGGCCCGGGGCGGGCGGCGGCGGCGGGTGGGTGGCTGGGTGCCTCGGGATCGGTGGTCGACACGGCCGCATTGTCGCGGCTGGCCAATGGGATGACGGGCAACGTGGTGGTCATGCGCTTGGGTGTGCGGATGCGCGTGTAGGTCGCGACGTGCGGATGCGTGTGTGGGTCGGTGCGCGGTTCGGCCGCCGGCCGTCACAAGGCCTGCAGCCGCTGCACGCTGCCGGCCGCCAGCACGCCGGCGTGCAGCCGCGCGGCCTGCGGCTCGCCGATCAGGCGCAGCGTGGTTTCGAATTCGTTGCGCAGCAGGCCCAGCACCTCGGCGGCGCCGCGCGCGCCGCGGGCGGCCAGGCCGTACAGCGGGGCGCGGCCCAGCAGCACCGCGGCGGCGCCTAACGCGCAGGCCTTGGCGATGTCGGCGCCGCGGCGCACGCCGCCGTCGACCATCACCGTCATGCCGCTGGCCGCCGCCTGGATGGCCGGCAGCGCCTGCAGCGCGCTGGGCGCGCTTTCGAGCTGGCGGCCGCCGTGGTTGCTGACGACGATGCCGTCGGCGCCATGCTCGGCGGCCAGCCGCGCATCGTCGGCCGCGAGCACGCCCTTGACGACCAGGCGGCCCGGCCAGTGGCGGCGCAGCCAGTCGAGGTCGGCCCAATGGAGGCCGGTGTCCATGCTGCGGCCCAGCAGCCCTGCCTGCGCGCGCAGCCCCGGGCCCAGGCCGGCGCTGCGCGCGAGGTTCAGGAACTGCGGCGACCCGCCCTGGCGCAGCATGCGCCAGCACCAGCGCGGGTGCGTCAGCACGTCGGCGGCGAGCCGCGGCGTGAGCGGCATCGGGATGCGAAAGCCGTTGCGGATGTCGTGGTCGCGCTTGCCGTGCACCTGGGTGTCGACGGTCAGCATCAGCGTGCTGAACTGCGCGGCGCGGGCGCGGCGCATCAGGTCTTCGGCGATGCGCCGGTCCTGGCTGACGTAGAGCTGCAGCCAGAGGTCGCCGTCGCTCGCCGCGCGCACGTCTTCCAGCAGCGAGTTGGACGCGGTGGACAGCACGAAGGGCACGCCGGCGTCGCGCGCGGCGCGCGCCAGTGCCTCTTCGGCGCGCGGCGCGTACAAGCCGTTCAGGCCGGTGGGGCCGACCAGCACCGGCCAGGCCTGGCGGCGGCCGAACAGCTCGACGCCGGTGTCGACCTCGCGCACGTCGCGCAGCACGCGCGGCTCGAAGCGCAGCGCCGCGAAGGCGGCGCGGTTGCGCGCCAGCGCGCCGCCGTCCTCGGCGCCGCCGTCCAGGTAGTCGAAGGCGATGCGGGCCAGCCGCCGCCGCGCCAGCGCGCGGTAGTCGTCGACGGCGGCCAGCGCAGCCATCGCCTCAGAGCCTGAGAAGCATTTGATCGCCGCAGGCCGAGCGGCCGACGCACGATGAGGTGCAGCGGCCGGCGACTTGCAGGCGCGCTGGGAGGGTCCAGAGTCGGTCGAGCGCCGGCCTGGGTCGAT
>Ga0102832_1000261_pt1 | contig 118864 bp, 110 predicted proteins | sample EBPBio282013_DNA_FD_88942 | JGI IMG/M metagenome (GOLD analysis project Ga0102832, IMG submission 88942) | Wastewater treatment Type I Accumulibacter community from EBPR Bioreactor in Madison, WI, USA - Reactor 2_5/28/2013_ DNA (Illumina Assembly) | ecosystem: Engineered > Bioreactor > EBPR >... | reverse complement strand
AACCAAGAACTCGCCGCCCGCTACCGCGCCTGGCTCACCGCCGCATGAACAGACCTTGACACGGAATAGGAGCATCACCCTCCCTCATGCATGTCCATGCCGTGTGCGTTGGCGGCGCTGTACCGGTGGAGGTCGGACCGCGTACGGATCAGCGGCAGGACGGCATCTGTCAGGGTGCTCACGCGCGTCATTCTTCCCACCCACCGATCACGCACGCTCCTCCAGCCGCCCTCCACACCCGACCCCGACCCCATCGCCCTTCTGCTTGACCTCCTGCTCGCCCCCTTGCCCCCGCCCACTGGCGATCTCCACCACCATTTCCCTTCACGCCTCTTGCAACCGAGGCCTGACGGCCTGGGCGGGGGAGCGGCGTGCACACCTACCTCGTACGAGGAGGTGGTCGTCGTGACCGTCACGATCAACAAGATGAGCGCCAGCAAGGGCTGCGAATACCTGCTGCGCACGGTGGCCGCGGGGGATGGGGACAGGTCGCTGTCGACGCCGCTGACGCGCTACTACACCGAGGCCGGTACGCCGCCCGGGCGGTGGCTGGGCTCTGGGGTCGCCAGCCTGGAGTCCGTGTCCAGCCCGGCGACGAGGTGACCGAGGAGCAACTCAGGCTGCTGATCGGGCAGGGCACCCACCCCACGACCGGCGAGCCGCTCGGTCGCCGATACCGCACCTACGGCCAGCCGGAGGCAGGCAAGCGCCGCCACGCCGTCGCCGGCTACGACCTCACCTTCTCCATCCCGAAGTCGGCCAGCGTGCTCTGGGGAGTCGCCGACGGCGGCACGCAGGCGCTGATCGCCGAAGCCCACCACGCCGCCGTGGTCGACGCTCTCGACTTCCTCGAACGCGAGGTCCTCGCCACCCGGGTCGGTGCCAAGGGACCGAAGGGCGCGGTCGCGCAGGTCGAGGTCACCGGTGCGATCGCCGCAGCCTTCGACCACTACGACTCCCGCGCCAACGACCCGCACCTGCATACCCACGTCGTCATCTCCAACAAGGTCAAGACCGTCCGCGACGGCCAGTGGTGCGCCGTCGACGGGGCCCCGTTGCACGCCTGGGTCGTCGCACTCTCCGAACTGCACGAGGCATCGTTCAGCGACCACCTGACCCGCACACTGGGTGTCGGCTGGGAGCGGCGCCCACGTGGCCGCGACCGCAACCCCGCCTGGGAGATCGCCGGCGTCCCGCAGTCCCTGGTCGAGACGTTCTCCAGCCGAGCCCGCGACATCGACGCGACGACCGACCACCTGATCGAGGAGTACGTCGCCAAGAACGGCCGCCGCCCGCGCCGGTCCACGATCATGAAGCTCCGCCAGCAGGCCAACCTCTCGAACCGTCCCACCAAGCACGTGCACTCGCTCGCCAACCTCACCGACCTGTGGCGTCGACGGACCGCCGCCCTCATCGCCGCGGACCCGGTGGCCTGGGCTCGGGACGTGACCTCGACCCCAAGGGCGGGCCTGCTGCGTGCAGATGACGTGCCCCTCGATCTCATCGACGACGTCGGGCGTCTCGTTGTTGCCGCGGTCGGCGAGAAGCGCTCGACGTGGCGGCGCGCGAACCTGTACGCCGAGGCGGCACGCCAGACCCTCGGATGGAGGTTCGCCAGCACCGCTGACCGTGAGGCGATCACCGGCATGGTCGTCGACGCCGCCGAGCGCGGCTCCCTGCGACTCACCCCGCCTGAGTTGGCGACGACTCCACGACCGTTCCTGCGCGAGGACGGCACCAGCGCCTTCCGGCCCAAGCACTCGACGGTCTTCTCTGCAGAGCACCTGCTCGCCGCCGAGGACCGCCTCCTCGAACGTGCCGCCACGACATCGGCACCCGCCATCGCGATCGACATCGTCGACGCCATCGCCGCCCGGCCAGTCAAGGGCAACCGGCTGGGCCCCGAGCAGGCGGAGGCGATCGCGAAGATCGCGGTGTCAGGTCGAGCGGTCGACCTGCTCATCGGCCCGGCCGGCGCAGGCAAGACCACCGCCATGCGTGCACTCCAGGACGCCTGGACCCGCCAACACGGGAGAGACAGCGTCGTCGGCCTCGCACCGAGCGCGGCCGCGGCCGCCGTACTCGCCGAGGACCTCGGCATCGCCTGCGAGAACACCGCGAAGTGGTGCTACGAGTACGACCAGGGCCGGGCCGCGCTCAGAAGGAACCAACTCGTGATCATCGACGAGGCCACCCTGGCGGGCACCATGACCCTCGACCGCATCACCGCCCACGCCCGGGTCGCAGGAGCCAAGGTCCTCCTGGTCGGCGACTGGGCCCAACTCCAGTCCGTCGAGGCCGGGGGAGCGTTCAGCATGCTCGCCGAAGCCCGCAACGACCCGCCCGAACTTGTCGACATCCACCGCTTCACACACGCCTGGGAGAAGAGCGCTTCTCTCGACCTGCGCCACGGCCGCCCAGAAGCCGTCGACGTCTACCTCGCTCAAGATCGGGTCAGCGACGGTGACGCCGACGACATGACGGACGCCGCCTATCGAGCCTGGCGAGACGACATCGCAGCGGGGCGTGCCAGCGTCTTGATCGCCGACACCTCCCGGGTGGTCCACGAACTCAACGCGCAGGCCCGCACCGAGCGGCTCCTCGCGGGGGCGACGCACGAGGGCAGCGAGGCGCGCCTGATCGACGGCGCCCGCGCCTCGGTCGGGGACTGGATCATCACCCGCAAGAACGACCGCCGCCTGCGGACCCTTCGCGCCGGCTGGGTGCGCAACGGCGACCGCTGGCGCGTCACCGACGTCCGCGCCGATGGCTCCGTGGTCGTACGCCGTCTCGACCGCAAACACAGCGGAGCCGTCGTGCTTCCCGCCACGTACGTCGCCGAACACGTCGACCTCGGCTACGCCATCACCGCCCACCGCGCCCAAGGCATCACCGTCGACACCGCGCACGTCGTCGTCAGTGAGTCGACGACGCGGGAGAACCTGTACGTCGCGATGACCCGAGGCCGCGACCACAACCACGCCTATGTCGTCACCGCAACCGCCGACGACAACCACGGCGCTCCCGACGGAGAAGAGGCCACGGCGCGATCCGTGCTGACCGACGTTCTCGCCAACCGGGCAGCCGAACTCTCCGCACACCAGACGCTCACCCAGGAGCAGGAGACCTGGGGATCCATCGCGCAACTCGCCGCCGAGTACGAAACGATCGCCGCAGCCGCGCAACGCGACCGCTGGGCCACGATCCTCCGCGCCAGCGAACTGACAGCCGACCAGGTCGACGACGTCCTCGCCTCCGACGCCTTCGGCCCGCTCGCCGCCGAACTACGCCGCGCCGAGGCCAACGGCCACGACGTCGACCGCCTCCTTCCCGCGGCAGTGAGCCGCCACGGCCTGGACGACGCCGAGGACATCGCCGCAGTCCTGCGCCACCGGGTCCAGCTCGCCACCAGCCAGCGGGTCCGCGGCCGAAGTCCACGAGCTCGGCTGATCGTAGGCTTGATCCCCGAGGCTGTCGGCCCGATGGCTCCCGACATGCGCCACGCTCTCGACGAACGCAGGGACCTGATCGAGCAGCGCGCCCGCGCCCTGGCCGAGACAGCGATCCAGAAGCGAGACCCCTGGGTCAAGCGACTCGGCGACCCGCCGGTGACGGACCGGACGCACTGGACTCGTGCGGTCGTCATCATCGCCGCCTACCGCGACCGGTATGGCATTACAGCTCCGCTGCCACTCGACTCGGAACCAGCGACGGACATCCAGCGCCTTGACCGCGCCCGCGCCTCGGCGGCGCTGCGCACGGCAGCGGAGGTCGCGACCCAGTACGTGTCGCAAGCAGTCGGCCGGGGACGCCGAGGCCTTGGGATCTGACTTGGCGCGGGGCGCCACCCAACGCAGCTCCGGGTCTTGCGACTTTCGTCGGACGCTCCGCATAGGGTTCTCGGCGTGGACAGCGCGAAGCACAGCAGGATCGTCAACCTCATCTGGGGGATCGCCGACGACGTCTTGCGCGACCTCTACGTCCGCGGCAAGTACCGCGACGTGATCCTGCCCTTTACGGTGCTGCGACGCCTCGACTCGGTGCTGGAGCCGACCAAGGATGCGGTCGTCGAAACCAAGGCGACGCTCGACAAGGCCGGCATCGTCAATCAGGACGCGGCCCTGCGCCAAGCCGCACGGCAGGACTTTTACAACACGTCGTCCTTCACGATGAAGGCACTCAGCTCGATCACGAACGCCGCGCGGCTCAAGCTCGACTTCGAGGCCTACCTCGACGGCTTCTCGCCCAACGTGCAGGAGATCATCGACAACTTCGAACTGCGCAACCAGATCCCCAAACTCTCCAAAGCTGACGCCATCGGCACCCTGCTATCGAAGTTCCTCGACCCGAACCTCGACCTTTCGCCGACCGGCCTCGACAACCACGGCATGGGAACCGTCTTCGAGGAGCTTGTCCGCCGCTTCAACGAGGACAACAACGAAGAGGCAGGCGAACACTGGACTCCTCGCGACGCGGTCAAGCTGATGACCCGGCTCATGTTCGAGCCGATCGCCGACAAGATCCCCTCGGGCAGCTACCTGTTGTACGACGGCGCGATGGGCACCGGTGGCATGTTGACCGTCGCCGAGGACACGCTGAAGGAACTCACCGCCGAGCGCAGCAAGCAGGTCAAGACCCACCTGTTCGGCCAGGAGATCAACGCCGAGACGTACGCCATCGCGAAGGCGGACCTGATCCTCAAGGGCGAAGGCGAGGCGGCCGACAATGTCGTCGGCGGCCCAGAGTGGTCAACCTTGGCGAATGACGCCTTCGCCAGCCGTGAGTTCGACTTCATGCTCTCCAATCCGCCCTACGGCAAGAGTTGGAAGACAGATCAGGAGCGGATGGGCGGGAAGAAGGGCATCCGTGATCCGCGCTTCGTGATCGAGCACGCTGGCGATCCGGACTACTCGCTGGTCACCAGGGTCGACGATGGCCAGATGCTGTTCATGGCGAACCTCATCTCGAAGATGAAGCACAACACGGAGTTGGGCAGCCGCATCGCCGAGATTCACAACGGCTCGTCGCTTTTCACCGGCGATGCCGGCGGCGGCGAGAGCAACATCCGCCGATGGGTCATCGAGAACGACTGGCTCGAAGCCATCGTCGCCCTGCCGCTGAAGATGTTCTACAACACCGGCATTGCCACCTACATCTGGGTGCTCACCAACCGCAAGGAGGAGCGCCGTAAGGGCAAGGTGCAACTCATCAACGCCACCGAGTGGTTCACGCCGCTGCGCAAGAACCTCGGCGAGAAGGGTGTCGAACTCTCTGAGGGCGACATCGAGAAGGTTCTCAAGACGGTCGAGGCGTTCGACGAGGCATGCGACCCGGAGCATTCCAAGGTCTTCGACAACCAAGACTTCGGCTACTACAAGATCGTGGTGGAGCGGCCCCTGCGAGTCGTCGGGGCTGACGCTGGGCGGGTCTGCAAGGCGGCCGAGATCAAGGCTCTGAAAGCAACCGGGGAGCGCTCGGAGGACGCACCGCCGATCATCAAGAAGGTGCTCCCGCCCAGCGCAGTCGCCGACCCGCTGCGCGGTTTGTTCGAAGCGACCATCGATGGCAAGACGCGCGTGGTCATGTACGAGCCGGACGTCGACCTGCGCGACAGCGAGCAGGTCCCGCTCAACGAGCCTGCGGGCGAGGCATCCAACGGCATCGAGGCATTCATGGCGCGTGAGGTACTTCCCTACGCGCCAGACGCATGGGTTGACGAAAGCAAGACGAAGATCGGCTACGAGATCTCCTTCACCCGACACTTCTACAAACCCGCACCCATGCGGACACTCGCCGACATCCAAGCGGACATTCGTGCGCTCGAAGCCGAGACCGACAACCTCATCGCTGAGATCGCCGGAGGAGTCGAATGATCGAGACCGACCGGAGCGTCGACGGCGTTGCCAAGACCATCGCCGAAGTCCTGGAGAAGAAGAAGTACTCCATCGACTACTACCAGCGTGAGTACAAGTGGGAGTCGAAGCAGATCGCTGAGCTCGTCGCCGACCTCACCGCCAAGTTCCTCGACATCTACGACCCCGGTCACGCCCGCAAGCAGGTCGCGAAGTATCCCGGCTACTACCTCGGGTCGATCATCATCTCCCAGAAGGGCAGCCGGCCGTTCATCGTCGACGGTCAGCAGCGCCTCACCAGTCTCACGCTCTTCCTGACATACCTTCGCCGGCTCCAGCAGGGGCGCGATGACGTCGTGAACATCGACGAGCTCATCTACTCGGAGAAGTTCGGCGAGAAGTCGTTCAACCTCGACGTCGCCGACCGCAACGACTGCATGGATGCGCTCTTCGAGCACGGCGAGTACGACGTTCCCGCCGACGCGCCGGAATCCGTGCACACCCTCGTCAGCCGCTACAGCGAGCTCGACGGATTGTTTCCCGATGAGTTGAAGGAAGCGGCGCTTCCGTTCTTCATCGACTGGCTCAAGGACCGGGTGCAACTCGTCCAGATCACCGCCTACAGCGACGACGACGCTTACGCGATCTTCGAGACGATGAACGACCGCGGCCTCAAGCTCACGCCGGCCGACATGCTCAAGGGCTACCTGCTCGCGAACATGGAGGACGGCAGGCCGCGCACCAGGGCCAACGATCTCTGGCGCAAGCGGATCCGAACGCTGGAGGAGTGGGACGACGAGGCCGGCTCGGACTTCCTCAAGGCCTGGCTGCGGAGCCAGTACTCCACGAAGATCCGCCAACGCTCGAAGGGCGCGAAGCCGGAGGACTGGGACCGCATCGGCACCGAGTTCCACCGCTGGCTGCGCGGCGCCCACGAAGCGGTGGGGCTCACCTCCCAGGCCACCTTCTTCGACTTCGTCGACCGGGACTTCATGTTCTACTCGACCCAGTTCGAACGGATTCTCCAGGTCACGACGTCCTCGTTCGATTCATCCAGCCCACTCCGGTTCATCCGCTACAACCACGACCTCGGGTTCACGCTCCAGCACCAGTTGCTACTCGCCCCGCTCCGCCGGGACGATGCTCCGGCCGTGGTCGATCGCAAGCTCGAGATCGTGGGCCGCTACGTCGACATCCTCCTTGCCTGGCGCATCTGGAACTTCCGATCTACTGCCTACTCGACGATGCAGTACGCAATGTTCAACGTCATGCGCGACATCCGCGGCCTCGGTGTTGATGACCTGGCGAAGACGCTGCGGAAGTCCTTGCTCGCGGAGGCCGAGACGTTCGACAAGCGAGACGACTTCGGCGTGCACCAGCAGAACCGCGGGCAGGTCCACCGGTTCCTGGCCCGCATCACAGACTTCATCACCGTCGGGTCCGGGCAAGCCTCGAACTATGTGGAGCTGACCAACGGCGCCAAGGTCAAGTACGAGGTCGAGCACATCTGGGCCAACCGGCCCGAGCGCCACGTCGGAGACGGTCTCGAGTTCAGCCACGAAGCCGACTTCTCGCGGCATCGGAACCGCATCGGCGACCTGCTCCTCTTGCCCAAACAGTTCAATGCGAGCTATCAGGACGACACCTACGCCCAGAAGCGGCCGCGTTACTTCGGTCAGAACCTCCTCGCGGCCAGCCTCGACTCGCAGGCCTACGAGAAGAACCCCGGCTTCCTGCACTTCGTCAAGACGAGCGGTCTGCCGTTCAAGGCCCATGAGCAGTTCATGGCCGTCGACGTCACCGAGCGCGGCGATCTCTACCGCGCCATCGCGAAGCAGATCTGGAACCCCGACAACCTGCTCACGGTGGCCGAGGCAGACTCCTGATGTTTTCTGACACGAAGCCCTACAACAGGTACCAGGACTCCTCGGGACTCGTACCCTGGGCGCCGCGCCTGCCTGAGCACTGGGGTACGGAACGGGGCAAGGCACTGTTCGCGCGGATGGAGCGCGCCCCGAGTCCCGAAGAGGGTGTTGTCACCTGTTTCCGCGACGGAGTGGTGACGCTCCGCAGTCGCCGCCGAACGACAGGATTCACGGAATCCCTCAAAGAGATCGGCTATCAGGGTGTTCGCAAGGGTGACTTGGTGATCCATGCGATGGACGCGTTTGCGGGCGCTGTCGGTGTTTCTGACAGTGACGGCAAGAGCACGCCCGTCTACAGCGTCTGTCTGCCGCGAGACTCGGCGAACGTGCACTATTTCGCGGCCGTCGTGCGTGAGATGGCGCGAACTTCGTGGATTCAAGCCCTGGCCAAGGGCATCCGAGAGCGATCAACGGACTTTCGATTCGACACCTTCGCAACCCAACTGCTCCCTGTTCCGCCGGTGGAGGAGCAGGCGGCAATCGTGAAGTACCTCGCCCACGCTAACGCCCGCATCGACAAAGCCATCGCCGCCAAGCGCCGCCTCATCGGGCTTTTGAAGGAGCAGAAGCGGGCTGCGATCGCCCAAACCATGAGCAGTGACTCGACCGGCGATCGGGAACTGCGGCACGTGCTGACACACCTTGTCGACTGTGAGCACAAGACCGCCCCCTTTGCCGAGGCCACTCCTTGGTGGATCCTTCGAACATCTGCCATCAAGGCTGGCGAAATCGTTTGGGACGGTGCGTACACCACAGACGAGGAGTCGTACCGCGCTTGGGCCTCACGCGCTGTTCCTGAGCCAGGAGACGTCATCTTCACCCGCGAAGCACCCGTGGGCGAGGCGGCGGTGATCCCGCCTGGTCGCGCGGTGGCCCTTGGGCAGCGCACGGTGCTCATGAAACTGCGGAAGGAGCTTATCGATCCGCAGTTCCTCGTCTACCAGATCTATGGCGGACTCCCGCGGGAGCGCATCTCTCTGGCGACGCAGGGTTCGACGGTCGGTCACTTCAACATGGATGACATCGGTTGGATGCGGGTAGCTGTGCCTCCACTGGATCGGCAGCGAGAGCTCGTCGCGGCGGTCGATGCGATCAATGCCAAAGCAAGCGCGGTGATTGACCGCGAGCATCGGGAGATTGAGCTACTCCAGGAGTTCCGGACGCGCCTCGTCGCCGACGTCGTGACTGGACAGGTGGACGTCCGGGCGATTGCAGCGACTCTTCCCGAAGTCGAGCCTGAAGCTGCATGGGTGGATGGCTCGGGCGTCCCAGGCGACGACGATCCGGCCCAGTTGGACGACATGCTCGTCGACTGCGAAGCGTGACGCGACTCGCCGCGACCGGTTCCGTCGCATGTCAGTGTTACGATTCGGGTAACATCAAGCCGTGAAGTTGAGCTACGCGACCCGCGACCTGGAGAGGACCTGCACCGACGCGCGTCGGATGCAGAAGTCGCTGGGTGCCGAGCGGGCCAAGAAGCTGCAGCTTCGCCTCGATGACCTGCGCGCCGCGGAGAAGATGGCTGATCTCCTCCAAATGACCGGCAAGTGGGAAGAACTGAAAGCCGACAGGGCGGGCCAGTGGTCGGCGAGACTGACCGGCAACTGGCGACTGATCGTCGAGCCGGGCGCGGAGGGCGAAGAGGTCACCGTTCTCGTCGTCGAGATCGTGGACTACCACTAGTGGCAGTCAGAAGGACAGAGAGGAGCAGACCATGACCGCAACACTCAACTACGTCGTCACCACCGGCGACCACATCGTCGAGTGGATGGAGGACGAAGGCATCAACGCCGCCGAGCTTGCTCGTCGGCTCGGTGTCACGCCCAAGCATGTGAGCGAGCTCCTCAGTGGCAAGGCTCCGCTGTCGCACCCGATGGCTCTCGCCCTGGAATCCGTGACAGGCATCCCAGCTCGTATCTGGAACCTCTACGAGACCAACTATCGCGGCCAACTCGCGAGTCACACGGCCAACGAAGATCTGGCTGACCAATACAAAGAGGCCAAGGCTTTCCCCTTGGCCTACCTGCGCAAGTTCGGGTTCATCACGGCCTCGGCTCGTGACCACGCAGCGACCGTGCGTCAACTGTTGTCACTGCTGGGAGTCGCGAGCATCGAAGCCTTCTGGGCCACCTGGTCACAAGGCAGCGTGGCGTATCGACGCGCCGCAGTTGGTCGCAAGGACGCACTGGCGCTCGCAACCTGGCTCGCCCTGGCGGAGCGTCACCACTACGGGTTGAGCGACGTACCGGGGTTCGACCGCGTCGGTCTTGAGCGGGTTGTCTCCGAGCTGCGCGCGCTGACTCGCGACGAACCCATGGCTGCCATCTCCGAGGCGATCGACAAGCTGCGCGAGGTCGGCGTCGTGCTCTGCTTCATCCCGCCGGTTCCGGGGCTCGGGATCCACGGCGCGACCCGATGGCTCAACGGCACTCCGGTCATCCAGCTCTCCCTGCTGTGGAAGAGCGACGACCAGCTCTGGTTCACGCTCTTCCACGAGCTCGGGCACGTGCTGCTGCACGGCGACAAGGAGCTCTACCTCAACGGAGAGAAGAGCCAGGTCGAGGCGGAAGCCAACGACTTCGCCTCTGAACTCCTCATCCCCGCCGGCGTCGCGCACCTTGTGCCTGCCACGCGCGACATCGCCGGCGTTCGCGCACTGGCCGACGAACTCGGCATCGCTCCGAGCATCGTGCTCGGCAGAGCCCAGCGCGAGACCAAGGACTACGCCTGGGGTCACGAGCTGAAGCGCAAGTTCGAGTGGATCCCAGCAGAAGGCCGAGGCTGACATGCGGCTCAATGAGGAGAGCCTCGAAGCCCTGATCGTCAAACAGATGGTCGAGGGCGGCTGGCAGGAAGGTGCGTCGACGGACTACGAGTCGGCGTATGCGCTGGATCTGCCGCAACTCGTCTCGTTCATCGAGGCAACACAGCCACATCTGGTCGATGCATTGTCGCTGCACGCCGAGTCGCCCACGCGGCATGCATTCCTCTCTCGAGTGCAGGGCGAGGTCACCAAGCGCGGCGTTGTAGAGGTGCTGCGAAAGGGGATCGGGCACAACCAGCACCACGTCGACTTCTTCTTTCCGACTGCCTCGATCGGCAATCCCAAGGCTGCTGCGCTGTTCGCCGAGAACCGCTTCACCGTCTCGCGCCAGGTGCACTACAGCCCGGGTGAGAAGGGCCTTTCCCTCGACCTGGTCGCGTCGATCAACGGACTCCCGGTCTTCACGTTCGAGTTGAAGAACAACATCACGAAGCAGACGTTCGATGACGCGGTGGATCAATACAAGCGGGATCGCGACCCGCGGGAGTTGATCTTTCAGTTCGGGCGCTGCATCGCCCACTTCGCCCTCGACGACCAGCAAGCCAGGTTCTGCACACACCTGAAGGGCAAGCAATCGTGGTTTCTGCCGTTCGACAAGGGCTGGAACGACGGAGCCGGCAACCCGCCCAACCCTGACGGCCTCAAGACGGACTACCTGTGGCGTGAGATTCTCGCGCCGGCGAGCCTCGCCAACGTTGTCGAGAACTACGCCCAGATCGTTAGCTCAAAGAACGAGCGGTCTGGCCGTAAGACCTCGGCACAAATCTTTCCGCGCTACCACCAACTCGACGTCGTACGGAAGCTTCTCGCCGACGTCGAGGTGAACGGTGCTGGACGTCGCTACCTGATCCAGCACTCAGCCGGTTCCGGGAAGTCCAACTCGATTGCCTGGCTGGCGCACCAGTTGACCGAGATCAAGCACGACGGCGGCAACGCTTTCGATTCGATCATCGTCGTCACCGACCGGGTCATTCTGGACGGCCAACTCAAGGCAACGATCAAGTCCTTCATGCAGGTCGGCTCAACGGTGGTACACGCCGAGCGCTCTGGCGACCTGCGCAAGGCGATCGAGGCCGGCCGCAAGATCATCATCACGACCGTCCAGAAGTTCCCCTACATCCTCGACGACATCGGCGCCGACCACCGGGGCAACAAGTTCGCCATCATCATCGACGAGGCTCACTCCAGCCAGGGCGGCAAGACCGCCGCCGCGGTGGCTCAGGCACTCGGCGAGGCCGGAGCCGATGGGGACGACGAGACGGTTGAAGACCAGATCAACCGGATCATCGAGGCGAAGAAGATGCTGACGAACGCGAGCTACTTCGCGTTTACTGCCACTCCGAAGAACAAGACCCTCCAGATGTTCGGCGAGCCGTACGCCGGCGCGGACGGCACGTCGTACCGGCCGTTCCACAGTTACACGATGAAGCAGGCAACCCAGGAAGGCTTCATCGTTGACGTGCTGGCCAACTTCACGCCGGTCCAGAGCTACTACAAGCTGATGAAGACCGTCGAGGACGACCCGGAGTTCGACGCCAAGCGAGCCTCGAAGAAGCTGCGGGCCTTCGTCGAGGGCAACGAGCACGCCATCAAGCTCAAGGCCGAGATCATGGTCGATCACTTCCACAGCCAGGTGCTGTCGCGGCAGAAGATCGGCGGTCAGGCCAGAGGGATGGTGGTCACCGCCGGCATCGCCCGCTGCATCGAGTACTTCCACGCAATCAGCGCATACCTCGCCGAACGCAAGAGTCCCTACAAGGCGATAGTGGCGTTCTCCGGTGAGCACGAGTACAAGGGCAACAAGGTCACTGAAGCCAGCCTGAACGGCTTCCCATTGAAGGACATCGCTGACCGCATCCAGGACGATCCATATCGCCTGCTCGTCGTAGCCGACAAGTTCCAGACCGGCTACGACGAACCTCTTCTGCACACGATGTATGTCGACAAGACGCTGTCGGGCGTGAAGGCCGTGCAGACGCTGTCGCGGCTCAACCGCGCGCACCCGGCCAAGCACGACGCCTTCGTCCTGGACTTCGCCAACGATGCAGAGGACATCGAGCGGGCGTTCGAGCCGTACTACCGGACGACGGTGCTCAGCCAGGAAACAGATCCGAACAAGCTGCACGACCTCGTCGCCGACCTCAACGACTTCGGGGTCTACGTCCAGGAGAGCGTCGACGAGTTCGTTCGGCTGTTCCTCGCTGGCGTGGACCGCGACCAGCTCGACCCGATCCTCGATCGCTGCGTCGCGGAATACATCGAGATGCCGGAGGAAGACGACCAAGTCGCCTTCAAGGGCCTGGCCAAGGCATTCCTGCGGACCTACAACTTCCTCTCGAGCGTGATGCCATTCGGCGTGCCCGCGTGGGAGAAGCTGTCGATCTTCCTCGACAACCTCGTGCCCAAGCTGCCGGCGCCGAAGGAGGACGATCTCGCGGCCGGCATCTTGGAGACCATCGACATGGAGTCGTACCGCGTCGAGAAGGGCGCGGCCATGAAGATCGCGCTCCACGACGAGGACGGGGTCGTAGACCCAGTGCCAGCTTCGGGTGGAGGACACATCAACGAACCCGAACTGGAGCGGCTGTCGTCGATCCTCCAGGCATTCAACGATCTATTCGGGAACATCTCGTGGACCGACGCCGACCGCGTGCAGCGGCTCATCACCGAGGAGATCCCGCGCAAGGTCGCTGAGGACACGGCCTACCAGAACGCCAAGAAGAACAACGACCCGGCCAACGCCCGGGTTGAGCACGACCGTGCGCTCGCCCGCGTGATGCTTTCGCTCGTTGCCGACGACACCGAGCTGTTCAAGCAGTTCAGCGACAACGACAGCTTCAAGAAGTGGCTCTCCGACGCTGTCTTCCGCTCGACCTACGGGGAGTCCGCGTGAGTATCGATCAGCGCAAGGTATTCGTTGTGCACGGCCGCAACGAGTCGGCGCGACGTGGGCTGTTCGACTTCCTGAGATCGATTGGGCTGGACCCAATCGAGTGGTCGGAAGCGATCCGCATGACGGGTCAGGGGTCGCCTTATATCGGCGATGTCCTCGACGCCGCCTTCGGTGCCGCACAGGCGGTCGTGGTGCTACAGACTCCCGACGATGTTGCATACCTCCACGAGTCGCTCACGTATCCGGAAGATCCAGAGACCTCACCCCAGATGCAGCCGCGCCCAAACGTCCTGTTCGAGGCGGGCATGGCGATGGGCCGCGATGCGGATCGCACGGTCATCGTCGAGCTCGGCAAGGTGAAGTCCTTCAGCGACATTCATGGCCGGCACGTGGTGCGGCTGGATGGTTCGCTGGCGAAGCGTCAGGAACTTGCCCGGCGCCTCGAGACCGCCGGCTGCGCCGTGCAACTGGTGGGCTCTGACTGGCACGATGCCGGTGACCTCACGCCGCCCGTCCCGCCTGGCGGTGGGCTGCCGCTCGGTAGGAAGTTGCCGAGTTCGGCGGCTTCAGGTCGGCCGCGGCTGACCGCGAGCCTGCAGCGCAACGGTTCGCGACAAATGGACGCCATCGTGATCACCAATCACGGGCCAGGAGATGTCTACGATCTGGAGATCGAGGGTCCGACGTCGGAAGGTCTGATCGCACGCGCTGAGGATGGGTTTCCGGTTCCGAAGCTCCCGCCAGGGAAGTCTGTCCGCGCTCTACGCACCAAGTCGCTTGGCCACGGCCACGCGCCATACTTCACCGTCACGCTTCGCGCCAAGACCGCTGACGGCACCGAGATCCGGCAAGAAGAGTTCGTGAGCGGAGACTAGCGATGAACTTTCAGGTGAGCCTGCCGCTCGACAGCGACGGTTTCCTGCGACGGGAGTGTCCGAACTGCGTGCAGGAGTTCAAGTGGCATCACGGCCCAGCCAATGAGGAGGCCGAGGCAGCCGACGAGCCTGCGGCCTACACCTGCCCGCTGTGCGGCCAGCCGGCGGGAACGGACTCGTGGTTTACGCAAGCTCAACTCGACTTCATTGAGCAGGCGTCCGGGCCGATGGTTGCGCAGGTCGTCGATGACGAACTCGACCGAGTGTTCCGCGGCTTGCCGTCCAAGCATGTGAAGGTTAAGCGCATCGGGCGGATGAACGTCGCTCCGCAGCCTGACCCGATGACTGAGCCAGACGACATGGTTATTGTCGCGTCGCCATGCCACGCCTACGAGCCGGTTAAGGTGCCGGAGGGCCATGCCGGATCTCTGTACTGCCTCGTCTGTGGGGCGGCCTTTGCGACGTGACGACCCCAATCTGCTGATCGCGACTGGCCGGTCCCGTACCCGGTGCGGGACCGTGCGACCTGCACGATCACGACCGGTGGTGCTGATTCAGCACCACCGGCGCGACCTGCGGAAACACCGTTCCGGCCCGGAGCCGGGACCGGTGCCGGGGAGTCCCTGGCACCGTCGAGGGTGCAGCCGACGCAGGGACACCGAGCAGGTCGTCACGGTGGTGGGGAGTCACCACCACCGCTGGTGCCGGTGCGTCACCGGCACCGTGGACTTTCGACGAGGTCGCCACCGGTCCCGCTGATTCGGCGGGACCGTCCGCCCCGACCGGAGTCAGGGAGGCGATGACATCGTGGGTGTCCACCCATCGAAGGTGCGCCTGGTCGGAGCCGATGTCAACCACCGAATCCGGCCCGTCATCGTCGACTCCGAACTGGTCGAAGACGGTGCGATCCAACCGAGGACAACCGGTGACAACCAGCGATGAAAATTCTTCCGGCGAGTCTCGCCATGCGAACTCCCGGCCGAGAGTGGCCATCGAAATCCCATCACGTACGGCGCGAGCAAGGCCGAGGTGACCCGAGACAACCGGTACAGTGGCGACATCGGCAGCCAGCCGATCTCCGTGTAGATCGAGTCAACCGGAGTTGACCAAAGACATTCCGAAGTAGCGGAAAACGGACCAGATCGTCCCGGAGGTCGCAGGTTCAAATCCTGCCCCCGCTACCAACGCGTCAGCGCCGAAGGGTCCGGATCTCCCACGAGATCCGGGCCCTTGACGTTTGCCCGGCGATCGATGGGGCGCTCGTACGTCGCTGTGAGGCACACGGTGCCGCCGGCCGCCATCCAGACCGAAACTCCCGGGAACAGATCGGGCCGCTACGGCAGACTTGTCGGGTGCTTCTGACCGTCACGACCACCCACCAGCCGGCGACCGACCTCGGCTACCTCCTGCACAAGCACCCCGACCGCGTGCAGGAGTTCACGCAGTCCTTTGGGACGGCGACGGTTTTCTACCCAGAAGCCAGCGGCGAGCGATGCACGGCCGCCCTAATGCTGGAGATCGACCCAATCAAGCTCGCTCGATCCCGTCGCAAGGACGCCCCGGACTTCAGCCTGGCTCAGTACGTCAACGACCGTTCCTATGCCGCCTCATCGCTGCTTGGCGTCGCGATGGCCGACGTGTTCTCCACCGCCCGCAGTGGGCGATGCGACGCCAAACAGTTCCTAGCCGACTCCGCGATTCCTGTGAAGACGTCGCGCTGGAGCGCAACAAGCAGCGGCGCGACCGTGACTTTGCCAACCATGTCGTCTCCCGTCAGCACCGCGACCTCAAACGATCACTCCGGTGACTCAACAAAGAGGGCTTTCGACGCGTCCACCTCCTGCGCGGCACCGACGAGATCGATGCTGTCGAACTCATCCGCAAGAAGCCGTGGAATGACCGCAAGGACATCCACGGGCCGTTCGACATCATAGGCGGCATCCACGGTTGCGCCTCCGAACTTCGCACACTGCTCGCCCGACTCGGTTGGGTGATTCATTACGACGACACCGCAGCGGTCGACGCCACTCACCCCGAGGGACGCCAGGCTGTCTTCGTCGGCGACCTCGTTGATCGCGGACCCGACACTCCCGCAGTCCTGCGATTGGTCATGGGCATGGTTGCCTCAGGGAACGCGCTGTGCGTCTCCGGCAACCCCGAGGCCAAGCTCGTGCGCGCGCTCAGGGGAGCAAAGGTGACGGTCTCCCACGGCTTGGCCGAGTCCCTTGAACAGATGGCCGCCGAGTCCGATGACTTCAACAAGCAAGCGCTGGTGTTCATGGACGGCCTCATCAGTCATTACGTCCTCGACGACGGCTTGCTGGTGGTCGCGCACGCCGGGCTCAAGGAGCCCGCCACGGACGATCCTCCGGCCGTGTTCGCTCGTTTGCGCTGTACGGCTCGGCAAGGCCCTGCTTCCCGCGTCCGCATTCGTGCCGGGGGAGTGGGCGACCTATGGTGTGCCCATGCCCCTGGACTACCCCATCCATGAGCGCACCCTGGGCAACGGGCTGCGTGTCGTCATCTCGCCGGACCACAGCATCCCGACGGTCACCGTCAACCTGTGGGTCAATGTGGGATCGCGACACGAGGTGGCCGGGCGCACCGGCTTCGCGCACCTCTTCGAGCACCTGATGTTTCAAGGCTCGCGCTCGGTCGCCAGCGGCGAGCACTTCTCGGCGCTCATGGCTCGCGGCGCCCGCCTCAATGCCACGACCTGGTTCGACCGCACCAACTACTTCGAGACGGTCCCGGTCGGGGTGCTCGACCTCGCCCTGTGGCTGGAGGCCGACCGCCACGGCTATCTCCTCGACGCGGTCAACCAGACCAACCTGGACAACCAACGCGATGTCGTCAAGGAAGAAAAGCGCCAGCGCTACGACAACGTGCCCTATGGCAATGCGTTGCGCGACATCTACGCCACCATCTTCCCCGAGGGCCACCCCTACCATCACCCGACGATCGGCTCGATGGCCGATCTCGATGCGGCCAGCGTCGAGGACGTGCATGCCTTCTTCGCCACGCACTATCGCCCAGACAACACGGTCCTGACCCTCGTCGGCGATATCGACCCCGAGGACGGCTTCGCCCGTGTCGAGCGCTACTTCGGCCAGCTCCCGCGCACCGACGGCACGTCCCGTGCCAATCTGGGTCACCTACCTCCGCTGACCGAGCCAGCCCGCGAGGTGGTCATCGGCGAGGTGCCCAACAACCGGCTGCATTTCGCGTTCCGGCTGCCGGTCGAGGGCGACTCGGATTTCCTCGCCGCGGACCTCGCTCTCGAAGCCCTGGGGGGCCTGTCCATGTCACGGCTGGTCCGCCGACTAGTGCGCTCCGAGCAGGTCGCCAACTCCGTCCAAGCCCACGCCATGGGTTTCGTCGACGGGGTGTCGTTGGGCCTGATCGTCGTTGATATCGCGACCGACGCGGATCCGGAGTATGTCGAGTCGGCCCTCCTCGAAGAGCTGACGGCCTTCTTGGACAGCGGCCCGACCCCAGAAGAGATGGAGGCGGCACTCGCGCAATCTGAGCGCGCCTGGCTGCAGGCTCTCGGCTCCCAAGAAGAGCGGGCCGACCTGATCAGCCACCATGCACTCCTGCATGGGCGGCCGGGCTATATCAATGACCTGCTCGACGACTTGTCCGCCGTGACCGCCGAGGATGTCACGCGCGTGGCCCGCACGTGGCTGAATCCCAGCGCCCGCGCCGTCGTCGCCTACCTGACGCTTGAGAATGTCGAGGCCGCCTGATGACCGTCATCGCACGCCCCGAGGTCACCCCCGCCGCCCGCTGGGCCTTCCCCCAGCCCACGACCAGCAGCCTGTCCAATGGGCTCACCGTCCATACCTTCGACCTGCCCGGGCAGTATGTCGTCGCCCTACGCCTGATCGTCCCCCTCTCGGTGCGCTCCGAGCCACGCGAGAGCGAAGGCGTCGCCTCCCTGATGACCCGTCTGCTCGACGAGGGCACGCTCGAGCATGACACCGAGGAGTTCACCGAACTCCTGGAGCGCAAGGGCGTGGCCTTCGGTGCCGGCCTGTCCGATGGCGGCCTGCATGTCGATGTCGACGCCCCCGCCTCGCGCCTCGCGGATGCTCTCGCCCTGATGGTCGCGGCGATTGCCCGCCCGAGTTTCCCGGCAGAGCAGGTGCGCCGGCTCGTCCGCACCCGCCTTGCCGAGATCGAGCAGGAGCGCGCCTCCGCCCCGCACCGGGCCGCCCGCGAACTCGCGGCGACCTTCTTCCATCCCGACGAGCGGGCCGCGCGACCGACCGCCGGGTCGGCGGAGACCGTCTCCGGTCTGACCCGCGAGGATGTCGAGTCCTTCCACGCGACCCATGTCGGCCCGGCCGGCGCCACCTTGATCGTCTCCGGCGACCTGAGCGGCATCGACCTCGACACGCTGCTCGCCGAGAGCTTCGGGTCTTGGACTCCTGGGCCGCGCGCGCTCCCGCCGGAGGCCGAGGTGCCCCGCCGTGCTGACGATGCGGTGCGCATTGTGCTCGTGGACCGGCCGGACTCGGTCCAGTCCGAGATCGTGGTCGCCGGGCCCGGACCCGACCGGCATGTGAAGCCCGCGTGGGCGCCATACCCCGTGCTCGGCTTCGTGATGGGGGGCTCGCCGAACGCCCGGGTCGATGCCGTGCTGCGCGAAGAGAAGGGCTACACCTACGGCATGCGCTCGGGCTTCCGCCCGCGGCGCGCCGGCGGGATGTTCGTCACAAGCGGCTCGGTGCGCACCGAAGTGACCGCCGATGCCTTGACGATCCTGCTCGAGATCCTTGCCTCCGGCGATGCGGGCTTCACGGCCAAGGAACTCGCCGATGGCGTTGACTTCATCGTCGACACGGCGCCGGGCCGCTTCGCGACAGCCGATGCCGTCGCCGAGGAGGCCGCGGCGAGCATCCTCGACGGGCTGCCCTTGGATTTCACGACGACCAATCTGGACCGTATGCGGACCCTCACCACCGCGGACCTCGAGGCTGCGTATGCCCGTTATGTGACAGGGGAGTGGACGATCGTGATCGTCGGCGATGCCTCGGCGTATGCGGACGCGATCCGTGCCCTGGGGCAGCGCGTCGACGTCGTCCCCAACTAGAAGCGAGGGATCAGCCCTGCGGGGTGAGGGCCCGAAGCACCTCATCGTGCAGCAACCCATTGGTGGCCACCGCATTGCCGCCGAACGGGCCGGGTGTGCCATCTAGGGACGTAAACCGGCCCCCCGCCTCAGTGACGATGGGCACCAGCGCCGCCATGTCATAGAGCGCGAGCTCCGGCTCGGCGGCGATATCCACCGCGCCCTCGGCGACCATCATGTAGGACCAGAAATCGCCGTACGCGCGGTCGCGCCAGCAGCGATCCATTAGCCGCAGGACCGGCGACAACCGGCCGGACGCTGACCAGGACGTGACGCTGGAGAGGGAGATTGAGGCATCGGCGATCGATCGCACGCCCGAGGTCTGGATGCGCTTAGCAGCAGTGATATTCCGCCCCGTCCAGGCGCCGGTCCCGGTCGCTGCCCACCAGCGCCGACCGAGGGCCGGGGCGGCGACGAGGCCAAGGACGGGCTGATCACCGTCCACCAAGGCAATCAAGGTGGCCCACACGGGCACCCCGCGCACGAAATTGTGGGTGCCGTCGATGGGATCGATGACCCAGCGCCGCGGTCCGTGGCCGGTACCCGGGAACTCTTCGCCGACCACGGCATCGCGGGGCCGGGTGCGCTGCAACTGCCCGCGAAGCACCTCTTCGGCCGTGCGGTCGGCGTCAGAGACCAGGGAGAGGTCTGGCTTGGCCTCCACCCGGAGGTCTTCGGCCTTGAAGCGCGCCATCGTCACACGCTCGGCGGCGTCGGCGAGCACATGGGCCAGCCGCAGGTCGTCGTCATATCCGGGCATGAGCGAAGGCTACTGGCCGCCGGGCGGGCAGACCTCAGGAGTCACAACTTTCCCGTGCGTGCCGACTTTGGCGACCAAAAGCAACGAATGTGACCTGCGTCTCCATCACATTTGTGTTTCGGACGGGACCTGGTTGTCGCGTCGGGGCCCTGCGTCGACTTACATAGGACAGCGCAACGTAATGCGAAGCGCACGGCGCCGACCTCGATCGGGACCGGCGTCGGGACACCGCCACGACCAGGGGCGGCCAAACCAGTAGGAGGAAATCCATGCGGGGAACTACTCGCACCATTGCCGTCGCCGGTGTGTCGGCGTTCGCCATGCTCACGGCCGCCTGTAGCGGTTCCAGCACCGAGACGACCAGCACCACGAGCGGTAGCGGCAGCAACTCGAGCTCATCCAGCGAGGCTCCGGCCGCAGCGGGCGGCGAGATCGTCGTCCACGGGTGCACCCCCGAGAACCCGCTCATCGCGAGCAACACCAGCGAGACCTGCGGTGGCAACATCCTCGACACCATCACGGCCAAGCTCGTCCACTACAACTCCGAGACGGCCGAGCCGGAGATGGACATCGCCGAGGACATCAAGACCGACGACAACCAGAACTTCACCGTCACCCTGAAGGATTACAAGTTCTCCGACGGCACCCCCGTCACCTCCAAGAGCTTCGTCGACGCGTGGAACTACGCGGCATATGGCCCGAACGGCCAGGGTGGTTCCTACTTCTTCGGTCCGATCGAGGGCTTCGCTGACCTGCAGTGCACCGGCACCGACGAGAAGACCGCGTGCGAGGGCGAGGGCGCTCCGAAGGCCAAGGAACTTACCGGTCTGAAGGTTGTCGACGACAAGACCTTCACCATCAAGACCACCGAGAAGGTCTCCAACCTGCCGGTTCGCCTCGGCTACACCGCTTTCGCCCCCCAGCCGGACGCCTTCTTCAAGGACGCCGAGGCCTTCGGCAAGGCCCCCATCGGCGCTGGCCCGTTCAAGTTCGAGTCCTGGACCGAGGGCCAGAGCATTGTCGTGGTCAAGAACGCCGACTACTCCGGCGCCAACGCGGGCAAGCTGGACAAGATCACCTTCAAGATCTACCAGGACACCGACGCGGCCTACAACGACCTGCTCGCCGGCCAGATCGACGTCCTGGACGCCATCCCCGTCTCGGCGCTCATCGACGACAAGTACAAGACCGACCTCGGCGAGCGCAACGCGCAGCGTGAGACCGGCGTCATCCAGTACATCGGCATGAACCCCAAGGCCGACCCGTCGCTCGCCAAGCCGGAGATCCGTAAGGCCATCTCCATGGCGATCGACCGCGACACCATCAACAAGGCGATCTTCAACAACACCCGCGTCCCCGCCACTGGCTGGGTCTCTCCGGTTGTTGACGGTTACCAGAAGGATGTCTGCGGCGAGGCCTGTGTCTACGACGCAGCCAAGGCCAAGGCCGCTCTCGACGCGGCTGGCGGCTACTCCGGCAAGCTGACGCTGACCTACAACGGCGATGGCGACCACAAGGCGTGGACCGAGGCGACCTGCAACAGCATCAAGGACGCCCTCGGCATCGACTGCACCGCCACCCCGACCGTGGACTTCAAGACCTTCCTCACTGGCCTCGGCAAGGGTGAGATCAAGGGTCTGTTCCGCATGGGCTGGCAGATGGACTACCCGTCGATCGAGAACTTCCTCGCCCCGATCTACACCGCGGGTGCCGACAGCAACTACTTCAACTACAACAACCCGGAGTTCGAGAAGTTGCTGAAGGAAGCTGCTGGCGCTGACGGGCTCGACGCCGCCAACGCGAAGTACCAGGAGGCGGAGAAGGTCATCGCGGCCGACATGCCGACCATCCCGATGTACTACGGCAAGGCGACCATGGGTTACTCCGAGAAGATCGGCAACTTCGCCATCACCCCGTTCGGTGTCCCGGACTTCTCCTCCATCAGCGTCAAGTGATGTGACGATCGCTTCGGCGATCTAGAAGGCGAATGCCTACAACGCGTCGGCCTGCCGGTGGCTCACCACCGGCAGGCCGACCGGCCGTTTCGGGGCCCGGTCAGCGGTCTCGATTCGACGATGACAGGTCAGCGCGCACCATTCCACGAGCCGGATCGGCGTGATAGGGTCCAAGGTGCGCAGGCGCACGGGAGCACCCGGGCGTTCCCGAACCGGCCGACGATCTCGGCCCCGATGTTCCCCAAGGAGGTGGCATGGGCAAGTACATCGTGCGGCGCTTGCTGCAGATGATTCCCGTCATCATCGGGACGACATTCCTGATCTTCTACATGGTTTTCGCCATGCCCGGAGACCCCACCGCGGGCAAGTGCGGCGAACGCCCCTGCTCAGCGGCCTACATCCAGAAGTACCGTGCCGAGCACAACCTCGACGACCCACTGCCCATCCAATATGGCAAGTACGTCGCCAAGCTCGCGCAGGGCGACCTGGGGACCAATCAGTATGGCGTCAAGGTCAAGGACGACCTGCAGAAGCGCTACCTGGTGACGGGCAAGCTTGCGCTGATGGCGATTGCCGTCGAGGTCGTCGTCGGGATCCTGGCCGGCATTCTGGCCGGCATCCGCAAGGGCAAGTTCGTCGACAACCTCGTCCTGGTCTCGACGCTCTTCGTCATCTCCATCCCGGTCTTCGTCATCGGTGCTCTCGCGCAGTACTTCATCGGCGTGCGGACCGGGCTCTTCCCGGTCACCGTCTCATCTAAGGCGACCTTCTATGAACTGACGATGCCGGCTCTGGTGCTCGGGTCGCTGTCCATCGCGTATGTCGCCCGCCTGACCCGCACCAACCTCGTGGAGAACCTGCGAGCCGACTATGTCCGCACGGCCATTGCCAAGGGCCTGTCCAGACGCCGCGCCGTTGGGCTGCACGCCCTGCGCAATTCGATGATCCCGGTCATCACCTTCGTCGGCTTCGACTTCGGCGCGCTGCTCGGCGGCGCCATCGTCACCGAGCGCATCTTCAATATCCAAGGCGTCGGCGGCTACATCTTCCGGGGCATCCAGATGCGCGACGGCGTGGCGGTCGTCGGCGCCGTGACGGCGCTGGTCATCATCTATCTCTTCGTCAATCTGCTCGTCGACATCCTGTACGGCGTGCTCGACCCGAGGATCAGCCATGAGTGAAAGCGCAGTCCTAGTCGAAGGCGCCGAAGCCCAGGCCGCTGGTGGTGATGTCGGCGACGCACGCTCTCTTGGCGCCGACGCCTGGCGCTCGTTGCGCAAGAGCCCCTTCTTTTGGGTCTCCGCCGTCCTGATCCTGATCTTCCTCTTGATGGCGATCTGGCCCAGCCTGTTCACCAGCACCGATCCGACGAAGGCCGTGCTCAAGGAGGCCCGTTCGCGGCCGAGTGACGCTGCGTGGTTCGGCCGGGACATCCAGGGCTATGACATTTACGCCCGAGTCATCTACGGCGCGCGCGCCTCGATCCTCGTCGGTGTGCTCACGACCGTCTTCACCGTCTTGCTCGGGGGGGCGATCGGCACCCTGGCGGCATACGCTGGCGGCTGGGTCGACTCTCTCGTCTCGCGCATCACCGACATCTTCTTCGCGATCCCGCTGCTGCTCGGCGCCATTCTCTTCATGGCGGCGTTGAGCGGGACGATGACCGGATATTTCGGCGTCATCTTCAAGGTGGTTATGGCCCTGACCCTGCTCGGCTGGCCGTCCTTGGCGCGACTGATGCGCTCCAGCGTGCTGCAGGTGCTGCCGAATGATTATGTCCAGGCCGCGCGTGCCCTCGGCGCGAGCCCCTGGCGGATCATCCGCAGCCACATCATCCCCAACGCGATGGGCCCAATGATCGTGGTTTCGACCATCAACCTGGGTGCCTATATTGCGGCGGAAGCGACGCTCTCCTTCCTCGGCATCGGTCTGACCCCACCGGTCATCTCCTGGGGCGTCTCGATCAACGATGCCATCGTCGGGCTGCGGACGACGCCGCACATGTTGCTCTTCCCCAGTCTCTTCCTGAGCATCACCGTGCTCGCCTTCATCATGTTGGGCGACGCCATCCGTGACGCCTTCGACCCCAAGAGCCGATAGGGAGTTCCGTGTCGACGACGACATCGGCCGCACCGCAAACCCGCAGCGGTGACGGCAAGATCACCTACACCCCGGTGGACGGCCGGCTCCTCGACGTCGAGGATCTGCACGTCGAGTTCCACACTGAAGATGGCGTGGCCAAGGCCATCAATGGCGTCAGCTTCCACCTTGACCAGGGCGAGTCCTTGGCCATCCTCGGCGAGTCCGGGTCGGGCAAGTCCGTGACCGCTCAGGCCATCATGGGCATCCTCGATATGCCGCCCGCCAAGATCCCCGAGGGCGCAATTAAGTACTGCGGCCTCGACTTGCTGACGATGCCCGACGACCAGCGCCGCTGGGTGCGTGGGGCTGAGATCGCGATGATCTTCCAGGACGCCCTGTCCTCCCTGAATCCGGTCTTCCCAGTCGGCTGGCAGATCGCCGAGATGTTCCGTCAGCACCGTGGGATGAACAAGTCCGATTCGCTGGCTCAGGCCGTGCGGCTGATGGAGCGTGTCTCCATCCCGGCGGCAAAGGATCGGGTCAAGGCCTATCCCCACCAGTTCTCCGGTGGTATGCGCCAGCGCATCATGATCGCCATGGCAATCGCCCTCGACCCGGCAGTGCTCATCGCCGACGAGCCGACGACGGCGCTCGATGTGACCGTTCAGGCCCAGATCATGGCCCTGCTGCAGGAGTTGCAGCAGGAACGGCAGATGGGCCTGATCCTGATCACCCACGACCTCGGCGTGGTCGCCGATGTCGCGGACCGGATTGCGGTGATGTATGCCGGCCGGCTGGTCGAGACGGCCAACGTCTACGACCTTTACGCCAAGCCGGCCCACCCCTACACCCGGGGCTTGCTGGAATCGATCCCGCGCCTGGACCAGAAGGGCCAGACCCTGGCGGCGATCGGTGGCCTGCCACCGAACCTGCTGCGGATTCCACCAGGTTGCGCCTTCAACCCGCGCTGCCGGATGGCGCAAGACATCTGCCGCACCGACCGACCGGAATTGCGCGAGGTCGCCCCCGGCCGCAAGTCCGCCTGCCACTTCGCCGAGGAGGTGCTCGATGCCTGAGGTCATCCTCCAAGCCCGGGACCTGGTCAAGCACTACCCCATCCGCCGGGGCATTCTGCGGACCGTCCAAGGGCACGTGAAGGCGGTCGATGGCGTCAATTTCGACCTGCACAAGGGCGAGACCCTCGGCGTGGTCGGCGAGTCCGGATGTGGCAAGTCCACGCTCGGCCGTCTCCTGGTCCGCCTCGAAGCGCCGACCTCCGGGACGGTGGAATTCGAGGGCGCGGACATGGCCAATGCCTCCGGCAAGGAGTTGCGGGCGCTGCGCCGCAACATCCAGATCGTCTTCCAGGACCCCTACACCTCGCTCAACCCTCGCATGACGGTCGGCGACATCATCGGTGAGCCGTTCGAGATCCACCCGGAGGTGGTGCCCAAGGGTGGGCGTCGCAAGCGCGTCCAGGAGTTGCTCGACCTGGTGGGTTTGAACCCGGAGCACATCAACCGCTACCCACACCAGTTCTCCGGCGGCCAGCGTCAGCGCATTGGCATCGCGCGCGGCATCGCGCTCGATCCGAAGGTCTTGATCTGTGACGAGCCGGTCTCCGCGCTCGATGTCTCGGTGCAGGCGCAGGTCGTCAACCTGATGGAGAAGCTGCAGAACGAGCTCGGTCTCGCCTATGTCTTCATCGCCCACGACCTGTCGGTGGTGCGGCATATCTCTGACCGGGTTTCGGTGATGTACCTCGGCAAGATGGCCGAACTCGGGCACGAGGAAGAGGTCTACGAGCGGCCGACGCATCCCTATACCCAGGCTCTGCTGTCGGCTGTCCCCGTCCCCGATCCCACGCTGCGCGGCAAGCGGCAGCACATCGTTCTGCAGGGCGATGTGCCGTCACCGGCCAATCCGCCGAGTGGCTGCCGCTTCCACACCCGGTGCTGGAAAGCCCGGGAGAAGTGCAAGACCGATGTGCCGGAATTGATCCTGCGCCCTGATGGCGTCGGTGAGCACTTCTCGGCCTGTCACTTCGCCGAGCCGCAAGTGATCGTGCCGACCACCGATGTCAGCGATGTCGAACCCGACGAGCGTTTCGCCGAGGTCGATCACCGCGACCCCGCGACCATCGCGGAAGCGGAGGGCACCCTCCAGGACGCCGACGGACTGCGCCCGGAGACGACGACAGAAGCCCAGGCGAACCTCTTCGCGCCGATTCAGGACGACGAGGGCCATCCCGGGAGAGTGCCGGACGAGCGCCGCGACGTCTGAGCGATAGATCGGGAAACGGGCCGGTTCGAGGACACCCCTCGGGCCGGCCCGTCGGCATACTGGCGGGTCGTCGGGGGGCAGGGTCAGTCGCCGGACTGGGCACCACGGGCGCGCAGCAAGCGGCGCAGGCTGTCCAGGCGGGCCGCGCCAGCGGGTCCGGCCTGGCCAGAGGCAACCCACTCGTCCAGGCCGCACTCGGGTTCGTCATGCGTGCAGCCACGCGGACATTCGGCGGTGCCCGGCTCCAGGTCGGGGAAATGGTGAATGATCCGGTCCAGATCGACATGGGCCAGCCCGAAGGAGCGGATGCCGGGGGTGTCGATGACCCAGCCGCCGACGGGCAACTGGAGGGCGACCGCCGAGGTGGAGGTATGCCGCCCGCGCCCCGTCACATCATTGACAGCCCCGGTGGCCCGGCCGGCATCCGGGACCAGCGCGTTGACGAGGGTGGACTTGCCCACGCCCGAGTGCCCGACGAGGACCGACACGCGCCCCGCGAGATGGTCGCGGACGGCGTCCAGGCCGACCCACTCGCCCGCAGCGGAGGAGGTCACGACATAGGGCACCTCGAGCGGCGCATAGTTGGCCAGGAAGGGCGCCGGGTCGGTGAGGTCGGCTTTGGTCAGCACGAGCAGCGGGTCGAGGTCGGCGTCATACGCAGCGACGAGGCAGCGATCGATCAGCCGCGGCCGCGGCTCGGGATTGGCCAGCGCGGAGACGACCACCAATTGGTCGACATTGGCGACGATGGCGCGCTCGATCGGGTCGGTGTCGTCGGCGGTGCGCCGCAGAATGCTGGCCCGGGGCTCGACGCGCACGATGCGCGCCAGGCTGCCGGGCGCGCCGGAGGCGTCACCCACCAGCGCCACCTGGTCGCCGACCACGATGCCTTTGCGGCCCAACTCCCGCGCCTTCATCGCCAAGACGATGCGATCCGGAGGGCCTTCGACCAAGGTCGTATAGCGGCCCCGGTCCACCCCCGTCACCCGGGCCATCGTCGCATCGGCGTGCGCCGGCCGGTCCTTGCTGCGCGGGCGAGAGCCGCGCCGACCGGGCCGGACGCGGACGTCGTCCTCGTCATACTCCCGGCGGCTCACGCGGGGGCCTGGCTCTGCCCGAGCATGCCATCCCACAGGTCCACGAAGGTGGGCAAAGTCTTGGCGACGGTCGCCACATTCTCGACGTGGATCCCCGGCACGACCAGTCCCAGCAGGGCGGCGGCCATCACCATCCGGTGGTCGGCATAGGTGTGGAAGGTGCCGCCGTGCAGCGGCCGAGGGCGGATTCGCAGGCCGTCCTCCGTTTCCCTGACGTCGCCACCGAGCGCATTGAGTTCGGTAGCGAGGGCTGCCAGGCGGTCCGTCTCGTGGCCCCGGATATGGGCGACGCCGCGGATCACGCTCGGGCGCTCGGCGAGCGCGCACAGGGCCGCGATGACGGGGGTCAGCTCGCTGCTGTCATGCAGGTCGATGTCGAGGCCGTGGATGCCGCCGCCCCCGCCGGTAATCGTCAGGCCATCGCGATCCAGCACGATATCGGCGCCCATGCGGTCGAGGATGTCGCGCAGCGCGTCGCCGCCTTGGGTGGTGTACTGCGGCCAGCCGGGGATGCGCACTCGACCGCCGGTGACCAGGGCGGCCGCGAGGAATTGCGCGGCATTCGACAAGTCGGGCTCGACGACGACATCGAGAGAGTTGATTTCGCTCGGCTCGACGTGCCAGGTGTGTGGTGTCGTGTCGTCCACCATGGCGCCAGCGTCGCGCAGCGTCTCCATCGTCATCTCGATGTGGGGCAGGCTCGGCACGGACTTCCCGTCGTGGTGCACCGTCAGCCCGTGCTCGAAGCGCGGCCCGGACAGCAACAGTCCCGAGACGAATTGCGAGGACGCCGAGGCGTCCAAGGTCACTGCTCCGCCACGGACCGCGCCGCGCCCGCGCACGGTGAAGGGCAGGCTGCCACGGCCCTCGTCGTCGATCTCGACGCCCAGCGCACGGAGCGCCTCGAGAATCACGGACATCGGCCGCGCGGCGGCGTGCGCGTCGCCGATGAAGGCCACCGGTCCAGCCGCCAAGGCCGCCACCGGCGGCACGAAACGCATCACATTGCCCGCGAGACCGCAATCCACGGTGCCGCCGCCCCGCAGGGTATGCGGAGTGACGATCCAGTCGGCGGGCTGATCGGGGGCCCCGCCGACCTCGCACCCGAGCTCCCGCAGGGCTTGCGCCATGAGCAGGGTGTCCCGCGATCGCAGGGGGGAGCGCAACCGGGAACTCTCCTGCGCGTGCGCGGAGAGCACCAGATATCGATTGGTCAGCGATTTGCTGCCCGGAAGGGTGACGACGGCCTGGACGGGGCCGGTGGCCAGGGGCGCCGCCCACAGACCGTCCGGCCCGGGCGGCGACGGATCAGCTGAAGGCATCGGTTGCCGTGGCGAGCTTCAGGCGCGCTTCCCGCTTGGCGGTGCGGGCGGCATACCGCGCGTCCTTAGCCACCGAGGACCGAGTTCGCGAGGCGGCATCGCCGGCCATCCGGGCGCGATAGGCCAGGCCGGGCTTGCCCTCGGTGTCGACGGCCGCGAGCAAGACGCCGCCGAGGATGCTGAGATTCTTCAAGAATTGGATGCGGTTCTGGGCCCGCGTCGCCGGGTCGGTGTCCTGCCAGAACGGGTGTCCGGCATAGGTCGTCGGCACCAGCGAACCCGCCAGCACGGAGGCGGCCAATCGCGGGAAGCGACCCGTCGCGAGCAAGGCGCCACCCGCAACCATCGCTGCGCCATTGGCGCGCACGAGCAGTTCGGTGTCATCGGGTAGGCCCAGCGGGCCGGCGAGCGCCTTGACGACGGGTTCGGCCTTCGGAGTCAGCCGGCCAGGGTGGCGCAGGGCGTCCAGGCCTCCCACGAGGAACATTGAGGCGAGCAAGGGACGAGCAACACGGCGCACGAGAGTCATGGAACCTTCTAGGGTCGGGTGCAGTTGTCTACTCCTACCGTAGACGCCGCACCGCCCCGCGCGGAGCGAAGCTCGCCCCCGAGAAATGGAGCCGCCGCATGTGCGGGAGGTATGCCGCCAGCGCGGACCTGGCCGAATTGGTCGAGGTCTTTGATGTCGAGGCGGATCGGCACGACGAGGCCACCGCGTCCATTCTGGTCAACCCGCAGTCGCCGCCGGCGGGCACGCCGGACTGGAATATGGCGCCCACCAAGCAGGCGCCGGTCATCCTCACCCGGGCCATGGGTCAGGAGCCGGTGCGCCAGCTGCGCTTGCTCACCTGGGGCCTAGTTCCGAGTTGGTCCAAGGACGTCAAGGGCGGCGCCCGGATGATCAATGCGCGCGCCGAGACCATCGGGGAGAAGCCGGCCTATGCCCGCGCCCTTGCTGCCCGTCGGGCCCTGGTCCCGGCGCAGGGCTGGTACGAATGGCAGGTCTCGCCCTCGGCGACCGACGCCAAGGGCAAGCCACGCAAGCAGCCCTTCTTCATCCACCGCGGGGATGGCGCCCTGGTGGCCATGGCGGGGATCTATGAGTTCTGGCGCGATCGCGCCGTGGCCGATCCCGACGATCCGTCGGCCTGGGTGGTCTCCTTCGCGGTGATCACGACGGCCGCCGAGCCCGGGCTGGACCGGATCCATGACCGCCAACCCCTCGTGTTGGAGAAGCAGGATTGGCAGCGCTGGCTCGATCCCGCGCTGACCGACCCGGAGGGGGTGTCCGACCTGCTGGAGTATGCCGATCCGGGGCGCTTCGCGGCATACCCCGTGAGCCGGGCGGTCAGTTCCAATCAGGCCAATGGCCCGCACTTGCTCGACCCGGCACCAGAGTCGGATTTGGTCGGCGTCGTCGACCCGAGCACGGGGGAGATCATCGGCTAAGGCTCGCGCTTAGCGAGGCCAGTCACCCGCCAAGAGCGACTGGGCGATCTCGGTGTCAATGACGAGGGATTTCAGCAGGCCGCCGCGCAACGCACCCCGCACCGCCTGGGCCTTGTTGCGGCCGCGCGCGATGCCGATCACCTCCGGAACGGCCCGCAGCCGATCGCCGGTCAAGGTGACCATCCGATCCGTCAGATGGGTCGGCACCGGTGCACCATCGGCTCCGTAATAGATGCCCATGACCTCCCCGACGACACCGGCCGAGACCGCCTCCGCGCGATCCTCGGGGCCGATCGTGTCGTAGACGGTCGACTGCCCAGGCGCCCACGCGCCGATGCCGGCCACGGCGATCGTCACCCGGTCGGCAGCCGCGAGGGCGGAGGCGACTGATGGCTGGCGGCGCATGACGGTGGCCGAGGTGGCATCGTCGAGGATGAGCGGGGCATAGAACAAATGCGCCTCGCCGCCGGCGATGCGGGCGATACGTCCGACGATGTCGACCGGACTGGTGGTTTCGTCCGGCACGACGACCGAGCCGCTCAATTGCACAATCGGGATCCGTGGGAAGGCGGTGATCGAGCGGATCATGTCGGAGACCGAGCGCGCCCAGGGCAGCCCGAGCACATCCTTATCGGTCACCACTTCGCACAGCAGTTCTGCGGCCGTGCGACCTAGGTCCTCGCGCGCCACCGCGTCGGCGCCGTGACCGAGCACGACCGTGCAGTGATGGAGCTCCCAGGCTTCCCGAACCTCTTCGGAGAGTTGGAGATCCACGATCTGGTCGCTCGCGATCTCGATGCGCACGATGCCGAGTTCATGGGCCAGGTCAAGCAGCCGGGCGACCTTGAACCGACTGATCCCTAGGGCGCCGGCGATATCGACTTTCGACTCCCCGGCGAGGTAGTGCCGGCGCGCGACCGCGGCGGCGAGCACCCTCGCGGAGGGTCCCAGGGCCTCGGTCACGTTCTGATCCCATCTAGTGGTGTCGTCCTTGACAAGTGTGACAGGGACCACTTTACTCATATGTGCGCGGGGTGCGCTCAAATGAGCACACGGGTTCCGGCGTTCCACTCAACGAGGAGAGAGACGCAATGGCTGGTAGGAAGTTCTGGGCACTGACGGGCGCGACATCGCTCGTGGCGGCCGGGCTCGCGGGTTGTTCCGGCGCCGGTGGGGGCGGCGGCGGCAACACCGGTGGCAGCGGCGGTAGTGGTGGTTCCGTCAACGTCTTGATGGTCAACAACCCGCAGATGGAAGACCTGCGCAAGCTCACCGAGGCCAACTTCACCAAGGCGACGGGCATCAAAGTCAACTACACCGTTCTTCCGGAGAATGACGTCCGCGCCAAGATCAGCCAGGAGTTCTCCTCACAGGCTGGGCAGTATGACGTGGCCTCCCTCTCCAACTTCGAGATCCCGATCTACGCCAAGAACGGCTGGGTCGCGGACCTCACCGAGAAGGCCAATGGCGACTCCGCCTTCAACCAGTCAGACATCATGAAGTCGATGACGACCTCGCTCTCGGTCGACGGGAAGATCTATGGCGAGCCGTTCTATGGCGAGTCGTCGTTCTTGATGTACCGCAAGGACATCTTCGACGCCAAGGGCCTAACGATGCCCGACAACCCGACCTGGGCCGAGGTCGCCGACCTCGCCGCCAAGGCGGACGGCGCGGAGTCCGGTATGAAGGGCATCTGCCTGCGCGGTATGCCGGGCTGGGGCCAGATCTTCGCCCCGCTGACCACCGTCGTCAACACCTTCGGCGGCACCTGGTTCAACGAAGACTGGACCCCCGGCGTCAACGCCCCGGAGTTCAAGGAGGCCGTCAACTTCTATGTCGACCTCGTCAAGGCGCACGGCGAGGCCGGTGCCCCGCAGGCGGGCTTCACCGAGTGCCTCAACAACATGACTCAGGGCAAGGTCGCGATGTGGTACGACGCCACCTCGGCCGCCGGCTCGCTCGAGGCCGCCAACTCCCCGATCAAGGGCAAGGTCGGCTACGCCGCCGCACCGGTCAACAAGACCAAGAGCTCGGGCTGGCTCTACACCTGGGCCTGGGCGGTCCAGAAGGCTTCCAAGAACCAGGACAACGCCTGGAAGTTCATCTCCTGGGCCTCCAGCAAGGAGTATGAAGAGCTGGTCGGCAAGGAACTCGGCTGGGCCAAGATCCCGTCCGGCAAGCGCGCCTCGACCTACTCCAATGCCGACTACCTGAAGGAAGCCGGCGCCTTCGCGGAGAAGGAAAAGGCCGCCATCGAGTCGGCTGACCCGCTGAACCCGGGTGCGCAGCCGCGCCCGGCGATGGGCATCCAGTTCGTCGGCATCCCCGAGTTCCCGAAGCTCGGCACGGACGTGAGCCAGTTGGTCAGCAGCGCGATCGCGGGCCAGACCACCGTTGACGCGGCGCTCGACCAAGGCCAGAAGCTGGCCGAGGAAGTCGCCAAGAAGTACCAGAACAAGTAAGCCCATGACCACGACCCCCACCAAGGGGGCCGGGGTCGCCACGAAGAAGCCGGCACGTCTTGCGCGCTCAGGAGACTGGGCGCGCAGGATGCCGCTTCTTCCGGCATTGATCTTGGTCTTCTTCGTCACGCAGTTGCCGTTCGTCTTCACGATCGGTGCCTCGTTCATGAATTGGAATGCCTACTACCCGGATGAGCGCGGCTTCGGAGGCATTGCCAACTACAAGACGGTCCTGACGGACCCGTCGGCTCGCAAGGCGATCTGGGTGACCGTGCTGCTCACGGCCGCTGTCGTCTTGATCTCCCTTTTCCTCGGCCTGCTCATCGCCTTGCTGCTGGACCGGAAGTTCTTCGGCCAGGGCATCGTGCGCACGATGATGATCACGCCCTTCCTCATCGTCCCGGTCGCGGCCGCCTTGCTGTGGAAGCACGCCCTCTACAACCCCGAATATGGCTTGTTCAACGGCCTCTTGACCAAGATCTTCGGCGAGGACGCACCGCAGCCGGACTGGATCAGCGATCACCCCATGTGGTCGATCATCTTCGCCATCGTCTGGCAGTGGACACCCTTCATGATGCTCATCCTGCTGGCCGGATTGCAGTCTCGGCCGATGGATGTCGTGGAGGCGGCGCGCATTGACGGGGCCAGCCCCTGGCAGATCTTCACCAATATGACGCTGCCGCACCTGCGGCCGTATATGGAGCTGTCCGGGTTGCTCGGCACGATCTATGTCGTGCAGAACTTCGACCATGTCTTCACGATCACCGGCGGTGGTCTCGGCACAGCGAACCTGCCCTATTACATCTACCAAACCTTCTACACAGGGCAGGACTACGGTCTGGCCTCGGCCGCTGGCGTCGTCGTCGTCATCTTGACGATCTTCGTGGCCACCGTGGCCCTGCGGACCGTCTTCAGCATCTTCCGGGAGGAGCAGCGATGAGTGGCAAAACCCTCTCGACCGGACAGGTGGAGAATGTTCACAAGCAGCCGCGCTCCGGCGTGATCTTGTCGATCACCGCCTGGGTCGTCGGTCTGATGTTCGTCTCGCCGGTGCTGTGGATGATCCTGACCAGCTTCCACAGTGAGCCCGATGCGGCGACCAACCCGCCGTCCTTCGGCGCACCGCTAACGCTGGAGGGCTATCGCTCCTTCTTCGAGTCCGGCCCATGGCCCTCGCTAATCAACTCGGTGATGGCCAGTGTCGTCTCGACCCTGTTAGTGCTGGTGCTGGCCTTCCCGGCGGCCTACGCCCTCTCGATTCGGCCGGTGCGCAAGTGGAGCGATGTGCTCTTCTTCTTGCTGTCGACGAAGTTCCTGCCCATCGTGGCCGGCCTGCTGCCGATCTACCTCTTCGCGAAGAAGGTCGGCATGCTGGACAACATCTGGCTGCTCATCGTGTTCTACACGGTGATGAACCTGCCGATCGCGATCTGGATGTTGCGCAGCTTCCTCGCCGAGGTCCCGAGCGAAATGCTCGAGGCCGCGGAAGTTGATGGCGCCGGGTTGATCCTGACCCTGCGCAAGGTGGTCGCTCCGGTCGTCATGCCCGGCTTGGCCTCCGCCGCGCTGATCTGCTTCATCTTCAGCTGGAACGAATTGCTCTTCGCCCGCGTGCTCACCGGCACGGTCTCGCAGACGGCGCCTGTCTATCTGACCGGTTTCGTCACCAGCCAAGGCTTGTTCTTGGCCAAGGTGTGTGCGGCTTCGTTGGTGGTCTCGCTGCCGGTGCTTGTTGCCGGATTCGCGGCGCAGGACAAGCTGGTCCAGGGTCTGTCGATGGGTGCGGTGCGCTGATATGTCGGCGACCCCCCTCTCGAACGCCACTCTCGGGAGCCTGGCTCCCGAGGTGGCCGTCCCGGCATACGACCGCTCCGGCCTGACTCCCGGCATCGTCCACTTCGGGGTCGGCGGCTTCCATCGAGCCCATCAGGCGATGTACCTCGACGCCTTGATGAACGCTGGGGCGGCGCACGACTGGGGCATCGTCGGGGTGGGCACCATGCCCGGCGATGTCCGGATGCGCGATGCGATGAAAGCCCAGGACTGCTTGTTCACGTTGGTGGTCAAGCACCCGGACGGTTCGCGCGACGCTCGTGTCATCGGCGGCATGGTCGACTATTTGTTCGCGCCGGATGACCCGCACGCGGTGCTGGATCGGCTCGCCGATCCAGCAACCCGGATCGTCTCGCTGACGGTGACCGAGGGCGGCTATCACGTCAACCAGGTCACGGGTGAGTTCGATGCATCCGGCGCCGACTTGCAGGCCGACCTGGCCGGTGAGGGTGGTCCGCGCAGTGTCTTCGGCTTCATCACCGAGGCTGCTCGGATACGCCGCGATGCGGGTACCGCGCCGTTCACCGTCATGTCCTGCGACAACTTGCCCGGTAATGGCCATATCGCCCAGAAGATGATTACGGCCTTTGCCGAACTCAAGGACCCCGAGCTCGCGGCATACATCCGCGAGCAGGTCGCCTTCCCCAACTGCATGGTCGATCGGATCACGCCGGTCACCGCGCAGGCCGATATCGACGATCTCGCCGAACGATTCGGGATCGCCGATCAATGGCCGGTGGTCTGCGAGCCGTTCACTCAGTGGGTTCTCGAGGACAACTTCGGCGCCGGGCGACCGGCGTTCGAGGAGGTCGGCGTCCAGATCGTCCCGGATGTCGTGCCGTACGAGCTGATGAAGCTGCGCCTGCTCAACGCCTCCCACCAGGCGTTGTGCTATCTCGGCTATCTCAGCGGCTATCGCTATGCGCACGAGGTCTGCCAGGACCCGCTCTTCGTGAAGTTCCTCCTCGGCTACATGGAGAACGAGGGCAGCCCGACACTTCCCGAAGTGCCGGGGGTCGATCTGGACGCCTACCGTCATCAGCTCATCGAGCGCTTCGCGAATCCGGAGGTGCGCGACACCCTCGCGCGGCTCTGCGCGGAGAGTTCGGACCGGATCCCGAAGTGGCTGGTGCCCGTGATCGGCATCAACCTTGTGCGCGGGGGAGCGATCGAGCGATCTGCGCTGATCGTCGCCTCCTGGGCTAAGTATGCCGAGGGCACCGACGAGCAGGGTGAGCCCATCGAGGTCGTCGACCGCTTTAAGGACACGGTGATGGCCGCGGCCGCCGCCCAGTCCGAGGACGACCTCGCCTTCTTGCGCAATCGCGACTTCTTCGGCGACCTCGCCGAGGATGAGCGCTTCACCACGCCCTATCGGCGGTTCCTCGCGAGCCTGCACGAGAAGGGTGCCCGGGCAACCCTCGAAGACCTCGAGAACGCCTGAGCGACGCACGACGCCACCGCTCTTCCCGCCAGCCGGCGGTGGCGGCCCACGGACCGGGGTCCCTCGTGTGAGGGGCTCCGGTTCCGGCGTGTCCTTAGGATGGCCGAAAGACTGAAGCCAACGGAGGCGTATATGTCCCGCACCCTGGTCGCCGGGGTCGACAGCTCGACCCAGTCCTGCAAGATCGTCGTCTGCGATGCGGCGACGGGCGAGGTCGTCCGCACCGCCCGAGCGCCGCATCCGGACGGCACGGAGGTTGATCCCAGCGCGTGGTGGACGGCCTGGGAGCAGGCGTGCGCCGGAGACATCTTGGACGGTGTCGCGGCACTTGCGGTCGGCGGCCAGCAGCACGGCATGGTCACCCTGGACAGCGCGGACCAGATCATCCGGCCGGCCCTGCTCTGGAATGACACGCGGTCCGCGTCGAGCGCGGCCGACTTGGTTGAGGAGTTTGGGGGAGCGGGGGCGTGGGCCGAGCAGATCGGCGTGGTCCCTGTCGCGGCCATCACCGTTTCGAAGGTGCGTTGGCTGGCCCGCAACGAGCCCGAGAACCTGGATCGACTGCATACGTGTGTGCTGCCGCATGACTGGCTAACCGGCCGGATACTCCAGGCCCGCGGGGGCTTCGAGGCCTGGACCACCGATCGTGGCGACGCTTCCGGCACCGGATACTGGTCGGCCCACACCAATAGCTATCGCGAGGACGTCATGGCCCTCGCGGCCGGGCGCAGCTTCGGCGTGCCAACCGTCCTGGAGCCGAATGCCATTGCCGGGCAGACCGATTCGGGCATGCTTGTGGCGCCGGGGACGGGCGACAATATGGGAGCCGCCCTGGGCCTGGGACTGCAACCCGGCGACGTGGTGTGCTCGCTGGGGACGAGCGGGACCGTCTTCGTCCGCGCCGCCGACCCCATCGCGGACGAGTCGGGAGCCATCGCCTCCTTCGCCGATGCGGCAGGCGGCTATCTGCCCTTGATGTGCACCTTGAATGCCGCGCGCGTGCTCAATGCCGGCGCCGCGATGCTCGGGGTGGACTTCGACGGGCTCGACCGGTTGGCGCTGGCGGCTGAGCCAGGAGCCGGCGGACTGACCCTGTTGCCCTATCTCGACGGCGAGCGCACTCCGAACTTGCCCGCAGCGACTGGCTCCTTGCACGGGATGACCCGGGCGAATGCCACGCCGGAGAATCTGGCCCGAGCCATCGTCGAGGGCATGCTGCTCAATGTCGCGGCGGGTGTTGATGCCCTGCGCGCTCATGGCGTGCACATCGGGCGCGTGCTGATCATCGGCGGTGCCGCCGCATCCCGCGCCGTCCGGCAGATCGCGCCGCTGCTGATGGGGGCTCCGGTCGAGATCCCCGCGCCCGGGGAGTATGTCGGGCTGGGCGCGGCCCGGCAAGCGGCCTGGGCTCTGGCCGGGCCAGGCGCCGACCTGCCCGACTGGCCGGTCGAGATCACCTGCCGAACCGAGGCCGGCGATGCGGACCGGTCTGCCGAGATCGCTGCGCGCTATCGCGAGGTGTTGCGCAGGACGCACGGGATCGGTTGAGTCCGATGGCCGAGCGGGTTGAGCTGCCCACCCCGCAGGGGCCGGGTCGGGCGCATTTCTACACCGGCTCGGCGCCGGAGCGAGCCAGCGTCGTCCTCAGCCACGGGGCCGGGGGCGGCATCGGCGCCAGCGACCTGATGCTGCTCGCCAAAAGACTTCCGGCACACGGCTATCGCGTGATCCTCATCGAGCAGCCGTGGAAGGTAGCCGGGCGCAAGGTCGCGGGACGGCCACCCACGCTCGATGCCGCCTGGGTGCCGATGCTCGCCGAACTGGCGTTGCCGGGGCCGGTCGTCGTGGGCGGACGCAGCGCGGGCGCCCGGGTGGCGTGCCGCACGGCATACACCGTGGGCGCGAGCGGGGTGCTCGCCCTGTCCTTCCCCCTGCATCCGCCGGGAAAGCCCGAGGCTTCGCGGGCGGCGGAGCTGCGGGCACCGGGGGAGCACGGCATACCCGTGCGGGTCATCCAAGGGGCGAGGGATCCGTTCGGGACGCCAGCGGAAGTGCGGGCCGAACTCGCTGACCCCGCCTGGGTGGCCGAGGCGGCCGGCACGCACTCCTTCGGCAAGACACCGACGGATGTTCTCGACGCGGCGCTTGCCTACCTGCCCGAGTTGATCGGCTAGGCGGACCTCAGAGGGCGCCGCCCGCAGCCGGCGGGGCGCTCGGGTCTGCGCCGCCGTCCCCCACGGCCTCGCGAGCCAGGTGGTCCTCGATCTGGAACCAGTCATCGCCCGCGCGAGTGGCGATCGTCAGCAGCGTGTTCATCGAGGAGACCTCCTCGACCTGCTCCTTGAGGAACCACAGCATGAACTGCTCCCCGAGCACATCGCCGGCCTCGCGCGCGGCGCGGAAAATCGCCTCGACCTGGCTGGTGACCTGCTTCTCCTGCACCAGCGCGAGTTCGATGGGCTCGCGCGGGGAGGAGAAGTCATTGAGCACCTCGCCGACACCGGGGATGCTGACCTGCAGGTCACGGTCCAGGAGGTACTGGATGAACATCATCGCGTGATTGCGCTCCTCAACGCTCTGGGCGTAAAAGTGCGCCGCCAGGCGCGGCAGATCATGGTTGTCGAACCACACGGCGAGAGCGATGTACTGCTGGCTCGCGGTGAACTCGTTGCGGACTTGCTCGGTGAGGAGTTCTTCGAAGGTCGTCGCGGCTGCAGTCGTCATACGCCCAAGCCTAATCGGCGGGCACGGGGGGTCCGGCCCCTCTGCCGTAGGCTTGCTCCTTGTGGCTACGGACTTCTCCACCGAGATCAGGGACCTTCGCACGACCATGACGTCGGTGCGCGAGGTGACGGATCTCGATGCCCTCGCGGCCAAGATCAGCGACCTCGAAGCCAAGGCGGGCGCGCCAGACCTGTGGGACGACCCGGACAGCGCGCAGCAGGTAACTTCGGCGCTCTCGCGCGCGATCGCCGAGCGCGATCGGATTGTCGAACTTGACGGGCGCATTGATGAGCTCGAGGTGCTCGTCGAACTCGGCCAGGAGGAGAACGACGAGGCGACCCTCGCCGAAGCCGAGCGGGACCTCGCGGCGATCCGCGGCTCGGTCGGTGAGTTGGAGGTTCGGACGCTGCTGTCGGGGGAGTATGACGAGCGGGCTGCCGTCGTGACGATTCGTTCCGGCGCGGGTGGCGTCGATGCCGCGGACTTCGCGGAGATGCTGCTGCGAATGTACCTGCGCTGGGCGGAGCGCCACGGCCACCCGACCAAGGTCATGGACACGTCGTATGCGGAGGAGGCCGGCCTAAAGTCGGCCACCTTCGAGGTGTCCGCGCCCTACGCCTACGGCAATCTCTCCGTCGAGGGCGGCACCCACCGGCTGGTGCGGATCAGCCCCTTCGACAACCAGGGCCGACGCCAGACCTCCTTCGCCGCCGTCGAGGTCATCCCGCTGATCGAGAGCACCGATCACATCGAGATCCCCGAGAACGAGATCAAGGTCGATGTCTTCCGTTCCTCGGGCCCGGGCGGCCAGAGCGTCAACACCACCGACTCCGCCGTGCGGATGACCCATATCCCGACCGGGATCGTTGTGTCGATGCAGGACGAGAAGTCGCAGATCCAAAACCGCGCCGCCGCGCTGCGGGTCTTGCAGTCCCGCCTGCTGTTGCTGCGCAAGGCCGAGGAGGCGGCGACCAAGAAGGAACTGGCCGGCGACATCAAGGCCAGTTGGGGTGACCAGATGCGCTCCTATGTCCTGCAGCCCTATCAGATGGTCAAGGACCTGCGCACCGGCTACGAAGTCGGCAACCCCCAGTCGGTCTTCGACGGTGACATCGACGGATTCATCGAGGCCGGCATCCGCTGGCGGCGCTCGGGCGAGCCCGCCCTGGGCGAGTAACACCGCACATATACACGCAATCGGCGCATTGACACCCGCTGCCCAGGGTGTCAATGCGCCGATTGCGTGCTGTCGCGCGGATCGGGTGTCGATGCGTTACTTCGGCGCGTCGGGTCCGTTGTAGACCGTCTGGCTCCCGGCCCGCCGCACGGCCTCATCGAGCGCCGCCGGATCCACCGAAGCGGGTCCGCCGAAGGCGACCACCAGCTCGGTCGCCGCCCGCGAGCGGTCGAGGCGGGCCGCGGTCAGGGACGGCAGGGTCGCGCCCTTCGCCAGCAGGATAGGCTGCTGCCATTGGCTGATCAGCGCGCCGCCGGTCGTGGCGTCCGGCCAGTTCAGGCCGGAGACGATTGTCGCGATCCACTCGGCGGTGAAGAAGCGGTCGGCGACCTTGGCGGCCACCTCATAGCGGTCGGCGCCGGAGATGACCTCAACACCGGCATACCCGGCCAGGCTGCGGCTCCCGCCGCCACCGATGCCGAAGAGGGTCGTCCCCGCATGCGCGCTGAGGTATGCCGCGGTCTCGGCTGGCATCGTGTCCGCGTCGCTGAGCAGGATCACGCCGCGGTTCGCGGTCGCCGCCGGGCTGGCCACCAGCGCGTCAGGGAATACGCGCCCGTTGGCGACGAAGATGCTGGCCGGCTGGGCCCCGCGCACGGCACTGAGGGTGTCAGCCACGGTCGTGGCAACGGCGAAACGGTTCGCGCCGCCGAGTCGGACAACAGGGTGGCCGGTGCTGCGCAGGGTGGCCAAGACCGCCTCGTCCACGGTCGCGGGTCCGCCCAGGACGTAGACCGTCGTCCCCGGCTTCAGCACCCGACTCAACTCCGAGACCACGGCTGCGTCGACGCGATCGCGGCGCGTCAGCATCAACGGTCCCTTGAGTGCGGCCGAGAGCGGGCTGCCGGTGAGGGCATCGGCATACGCCTCGCCGCCGGCGATGACGGCGCCGCCGGCGCTGGCCGCGGCATACACGCTGCGCGAGACATTGACGCCGACGTCATAGCGGGTGTCGCCGCCGATCCGAATGCTCTGCGCCGCAGCGGTTTTCGCTCGCCAGGAAATGCGGGTGTAGGGCTCGCCCGCTGGGGAGACAACCAGCGTGGAGACCGTCGTGGGGTCGTAGAAGCCGTTTGTCCCGAGGCTCACCACCCGCACGGCCGTCTGGCTGCACGGATTGGTGCCGGCGGCGACGCCGACGAGATAGGCGATGCGCCGCCGGTCGGGGCTGAAGGCCGGGGCGACGGTGGTGCACGGCATACCCGCCTGCACCACGGCGGTCGGCTGCAGGGGCTGGTTGAGGTGACGGCCGTCCTGGTAGTCGACGAAGAGCGAGGCCTTCGTCGTGCCGGGCTCGACGCCGAGGAAGGTGATGAAGGTGCGGGCGCTGCTGTCCTGGACGCCCTTGCCGGCTTCCTGCGCGATATCCGGATCGCCGGGCCGATAGCTGGAGACGAAATAGTCGCGGGTCGGGAAGGGCGCCGGCTGACCGGAGAGCTTCATGGGGCTGCGCACCGGGACGAGGAAGAGGTTCGAGATGCTCCCGCTGACGCCGCGGACGACGGCCTCCGAGCCATAGGGGCTCACGGCGAAGGCGCCATATGTCGCACCGGCGGCCGCGAGCGGTTGGATCCACCGGCTGCCCGGCGTCATGGAGACCGCCGAGCTATAGGGGGCCGCGGTGGGCGACTGCTGGACGAAGCCATCGCCGGACGGCAGCCAAGACGGCGCCAGCGCGCCGGTCGGGCGGGGGTAGGTCGCGACGAGAGCCCCATCGGCGGTGCGAGTCGACCAGGCGGCGGCGCCGCCGTCCAGGGCGATATCGCCGGCGGGGGACCACACGCGCGGGGTGTCCCCGGTGATCTTGCTCAGCTGCGCGCCTAGCGTGCCGGTGGCGTCATTGAAGGCATAGGTCGTGCTGCCGCTGGCGGTGCTGACGCTGATGGCATCGGCCGTGACGGGCATCGGGGCGGCCCGGTGGGCCTGGCTGGCGAGCTGCTGCAGGCTTGCCCCTGCTGGCTGGTCGGTCGCCGAGGCGCTGGGCATTGCGTATGCCGCGGTGGAGGCGGGCAGGGCGAGCGCCGCGGCGACGAGGCGGCGGGCGCGGGGAGAGCGGGACATGGTGGAAACTCCTGGCGTGCGGCATACCCGTGGGGGCGGGGCCTGGCCAACCTAATGCACGAGGGTGAACGGCACGCCAGTGCCCCGACACACCATCGAGGAGGTGGCCGGTGGCCTCAGGGTCGGCACCTAGACTGAAACTTCCGATGGGCCGCCGCCGCGCCGATCCTTGTTCACAACCAAAGGTCTTTGACTCCGCGCATGATCCGATTCGAGAACGTCACCAAGACGTATGCCCGCTCGCAGCGCCCGGCCCTCGACGACCTCTCCCTGGAGATCGAGCGCGGGCAGTTCGCCTTCGTCGTCGGCCCGTCGGGTTCCGGCAAATCGACACTCTTGCGCCTGGTGATCCGCGAGGAGCCGACGACCAGCGGCTCGGTGCTCGTCGCGGGCCACGATTTGGCGATGCTGCCCCCGCGCAAGGTGCCGCGGTTGCGCCGCCAGATCGGCACCGTCTTTCAGGACTTCCGGCTGCTGCCGAACAAGAATGTGACCCAGAATGTGGCCTTCGCGCTGCAGGTGCTGGGCAAGCCGAACCGAGCCATCCGGATGCTCGTGCCGGAAACCTTGGAGTTGGTCGGTTTGGAGGGCAAGGGCAAGCGGATGCCCCACGAACTCTCCGGTGGTGAGCAGCAGCGCGTGGCAATCGCCCGGGCTGTGGTCAACAAGCCGCCGATCCTGCTGGCCGACGAGCCCACCGGAAACCTCGACCCCACGACCAGCCTCGACATCGTGCGGCTGCTGGCGGATATCAACAACCAGTACGGCACCACGGTGGTCATGGCGACCCACGACAATGTCATCGTCGATGAGATGCAGCGGCGGGTCATCGAACTCGATCACGGTGTCCTGGTGCGCGACGAGGCGCAGGGCAGCTATATCCCCGCTCCTAGCTTTGACGAGCCGGCCCCCGCGCCGGAACCGGACGAAGGCGACCTGTGGGCCGATCCGAATCCGGACTGGACCGAGGATGTCGTGCGAGGGGACGACTGATGCGCCTGCGATTCCTCCTCGGCGACGTCTGGGTCGGGCTACGCCGCAATATGTCGATGGCGATCTCGGTCGTCCTCGTGACGATGATCTCGCTCTTCCTGCTCGGACTCGGGTTGCTCGCCCAGCGGCAGGCCGATGTCATGAAGGGCTATTGGTATGACCGCGTCCAGGTCTCGATCTTTATGTGCACCAAGGACTCTCGCCAACCCAATTGCACCGGAGCGGTGACCGAGGACCAAAAGGAAAACATCCGCAGCCAACTTGACCAGCTGCGACCGCTGGTCAAGGAGGTCTTCTACGAGAGTGAGCAGGAGGCCTACGACCGCTTCGTCGAGCAGTTCAAGGACACCCCGCTCGTGGGCAATATCTCGGTCGGCGACATTCCTCAAAGTTTCCGCGTCGCGTTGAGCGATCCGTCGAAATATGACGTCGTGGCCAGCACCTTCGAGGGTGCCCCCGGGGTCGCCACGGTTCAGGACCAGAAAAAGGTGCTGGACAAACTCTTCTCGATCCTCAACAAGTTCACGAGGTATGCCGTGGCCCTGGCCATCGTGATGGTCGCCTGCGCGGTGCTTCTGATGGCGACGACGATCCGGCAAGCCGCTTTTTCTCGTCGACGAGAAATCGGGATTATGCGGCTGGTCGGCGCGTCCAATATGGCGATTCGGCTGCCCTTCATTGCGGAGACCATCATCGCGGCGATCGTGGGGGCGGGTTTGGCGCTCGGCCTGCTCGTCGCCGCTGTGCGGGCGCTGGTCGGCGATAACTCGCGCAATGTCGTCCTCAATCAGGCGACCATCGGTGCGGCCGACGTCTGGCATATCGCACCGATCCTCGGTGGAATGGCGGTGGCTCTCGCGATCGTCACCTCCACGATCACGCTCTGGCGTTATCTGCGCGTCTGAGGCAGCCTTGGTCACGACACGCCGGAGCCGCGTAGGTGCTGACGTGCCGGGTCACGCTCGCTACCCTTGGGACCGATGATGCACGTGGGACGAACGAGGCGCACTGCCCGAACCGTGGTCGTAGCCGCCTCGCTGGTGAGCGGCACGCTCGCGTTGTCCGTCGTGGCCGGCAGCACGGCCCGGGCGGACCTCAACGACGACAAGCGCAAGGTCCAATCGCAGATCACCGCGCTGCAAGAAGACATGGACCACACCTCCGCCGCCTTGGCGAAGGCCAATGCCGCACTCCAGGACAGCCAGAGCCGGCTGCCCGGTGCGCAGAATGCGCTTGCGGCGGCGCAACAGGCGCAGGCTGCGGCAGATGCGCGCAATGAGCAGGCCAAGGTCGACCTCGCGAAGGCCAAGGCGGATCAGGCGCAGGCCGCTGCTGACCTCCAGGCGACCCAGAAGGCCCTGGCGGACACCCGCTCGGCCGTTGCCGGATTCGCCGCGCAGCTCTACACCGAGCAGGGTAGCGGCACTCTGGCGATCGCCTTGGAGACCAGTGACCCGCAGGCGCTCGCCGACCGGATGTCGATGACCGATGTCCTCTCGGACCTGCAGAACAGCACCCTGGAGGAACTCTCCACCTCCAATGCCTCGCTGCTGGCCGACCAGGATTATCTCGCCGCGACCAAGGCCAAGGTTGCCGCCGCTCAGGCCGCGACCGAAGCCGCGCTGGCGGACGCCACCTCGGCTGCCAACGCCGCTGCTGTCGCGAAGGCGACCCTGGAGAGCCTGATCGCACAGCAGAGCGCCGCGACGGCCACCTTGGCCACCGAGAAAGCGGCCGAGAAGAAGCGGTATGCCGACTTGACGGCCGAGTCCGATCGCATCACCGCCAAGCTGGCGGCGATCGCGGCCGAAGAGAAGCGCAAAGCGGAGGAGGAGCGCAGGCGCAAGGCCGCCGAGCAGGCCGCGGCCGAAGAGGCCGCGTCGAACAACAATGGCAACAACAATGGCGGCACCACCGGCTCCAACCCGACGTCGAATCCGCCGCCGGTCAATGACGGCGGCTTCTTGTCCGCCCCCGTGCGCACCGGCTGGGTTTCCTCGGAGTTCGGGTGGCGGATGCACCCGATCTTGAACTACCTGCGTTTGCACGCCGGTCGTGATTATGCCGCCCCCTGCGGCACCCCGATCTATGCCGCGGCACCCGGCACTGTCGTCTCGGCCGGCTGGGGCGGCGGCTATGGCAACCAGGTCATCATTTCGCACGGTCTGGTCGGGGGTGAGGCCCTCGCCACGACCTACAACCACATGGAGCGCATCGTCGCCGGCTATGGCGCGATCTCTCGCGGTCAACTCGTCGGCTATGTCGGCACCACCGGCCTCTCGACCGGCTGCCACCTGCATTTTGAGGCCCGCGTCAATGGAGCCCCCCAGGATCCGCGCCGCTGGCTCTGAAACACCCCACGAAGTTTCCTCACTCGCAAGCTCGCTCCGGTACTTCGCGGGGACCCCGTCCGGGATTTTCGCAACACGGCCTAGCGGCTCGAGTTGGCGCCGCCAGGTAGCCTGATCCGGCCCGCGCCCGCGACCTGGGTGTCGGCATACCCACGAACAAGGACGGATCAGGTGGCCAAGGAGACCGGGCGCAAGCTGGTGGCGAGCAATCGCAAGGCTCGCCACGACTACCTCATCGAGGACACCTTCGAGGCCGGCCTATCCCTCATGGGCACCGAGGTGAAGTCGCTGCGGATGGGCCGGGCCTCCCTCGTGGATGGCTTCGCGATCTTCTATGACGACGAGTTGTGGCTCGAGGGGGTGCACATCCCCGAATACACCCAGGGCACGTGGACCAATCACACCGCGCGGCGCCGCCGCAAGCTGCTGCTGCACCGGGGGGAGCTGGACAAGTTGATGGCAGCCACCCGCGAGAGCGGGCGCACGATCGTCCCGCTCGCGCTCTATTTCAAGGACGGTCGCGCCAAGGTGGAGATCGGACTCGCCAAGGGGAAGAAGGCCTATGACAAGCGGCACGCCCTGCGGGAACGGCAAGACCAGCGGGATATGGCTCGGGCGCTGCACAGTCGCGGGGAGTGACGCGTGATCACGAATCTTCGGCGCCTCCTGGCCGTCGTGGCGCTGCTGCTCGGGCTCGGTTTGCTCGCCGCCCCGGCCGGAGCCAGTGGCCTGGATCGCGGCTTCGTGGCCGTCGGCACGGGGGAGCGGATCGGCGCCTACGACAATGCGATGGTCCTCAACCCCGACGGCTCGGTGCGCATCACCGAGACGATCACCCATATCTTTCCGGAAGGTCAGGAGCGGCACGGCATCACCCGCGATATCCGCATCCGCGCGGGCTACCGGGACTCCCAGGACGTCTACCGCTATTACCGACTCAGTGACCTGCAGGTCACCTCACCGACCGGCGCGCCCACGGATGTCGATGAGAGCGAGCTCGGCGCCTACCTCCACCTGCGCATCGGGAGCCCTGACGAGACCGTCAGCGGGTCCCAGACCTATGTCATTGCCTACACACTCGCCCATGTCGTCAACGAGATCGACGCAGACCGCGCCGAATTCGTCCAGGACATCGTCTCGACGGCCAATGAGCAGTGGTATGACGAGATCACCGCGTCCGTCACCGCACCCGCAGCACCCCTGCAGGTGGGCTGCAATTTCGGCGAGCGGGGCGCGGACTCGATGTGCACGGCGACGGCCGGTTCGCCGTCGACCTTCTCGCACAAGGATCTCGAACCTGGCCAGGCGATGACGGTCGCGGTGTCGCTGCCTCGCTCGGCTTTTGGGGACCTGAGCCCGGAGCTCATCGAGGACTCGACCAATAACGAGAGCTACAACGATCCCAGCGTGCCGCCGGCGGTCTCGCGGCTCGCCGGCCAGCTCACCGGTGGCCTCGGACTTTTCTTGCCGGTGCTCGCGGCGGCCGGGATGTCGGCCCTGGTCTGGACCCGAGGGCGCGACGAGCAGTATGCCGGGCTGACCCCGGGCCTGGCCCCCGGTGCAGGGGAGCAGGCGGGAACCGTGCGCCGGTCGCGGCCGGGAACCGTTGCCGTGCAGTTCAATCCGCCGACAGGTGTGCAGCCCGGCCTCGTCGGGACGCTGATCGACGAGAGTGCCGACACGGTCGATGTCACCGCGACGCTGCTCGATCTGGCCGTCCGCGGCTACCTCACGATCAGCGAGACGACGAAGAAGTATGGTCGCGCCGACTGGCAACTGACCCGGACTGTGCCCCCCGCGGGTGCCAAGGCGCTGAGCACCTATGAAGAGATCCTCATGGAAGGCATCTTCCAGAGCGACAACCAGGTCCGCCTGTCGGAGTTGAAGAACACCTTCTCCTCCACGCTCTCCTCCGTGCAGGGCTCGATGTATGCCGAGGTGGTGCGCCGCGGCTGGTTCCGTCACTCGCCGCGCGCCCAGCGAGACTCCTGGTCCGGCTTCGGGACCGCCCTGATCTTCCTGGGAATCCTCGCCGTCTTCTTCCTCTCCGGAGTAATTCCGGCGGGTCGCCCGCTCTCGGCGCTGCCGTTCACCGGCACGACGATCCTTGGCATCGGGCTCGCCCTGAGCGGCCTGATCGTCAAAGTCCTCGGCCGCCGGATGGCCTCGCGCACCGCCGATGGCAGCGCCGTGCTCGCCCAGTCCCTGGGCTTCCGGCAGTACCTCGTCACGGCCGAAGCGAACCAGATCCGGTTCGAGGAGGCGCAGCAGATCTTCTCCGCCTATCTGCCCTATGCGATCGTCTTCGGCGTGGCCGAGAAGTGGGCCAAGACCTTCGATGAGGTGGCCGCCGCCGCTGCCGCGCAGGGCGTGACGATCAACGCGCCGATCTGGTACATGGGCCCGAACTGGGGCACCGGCGGCTTCTTCAACGAGATCACCTCCGGAGTCGACGACTTCGCCACCCAGGCGGCCGGCACCTTCATCTCCACCCCAGGCAGCTCCGGCACCTCGGTCTTCGATGGTGGCGGCGGCTTCGGTGGGGGATTCGGCGGGGGTGGCGGCTTCTCCGGCGGCGGCGGCTCCGGGTCGTCCGGCGGCTCCTGGTAGCGCGTCCACCCGGGATCGGGCTCAGCAGGTGTCGAGCATGTCCGAGAGGGCTTCGCGCTCAGCAGCTGTGACCGTGAGGTCGTAGCTCGCCTTCACCTCGACATACGACCGGGCAAAGCGGCATTGGTATGCCGCCGGCGGTCGCCAACTCTCCGCCCCGCGATAACTCTTGGCGAAGTTGGTGGCCGCGGAGACGGCATACAACTCGTGGATCGAGGTGTCGTTGGCGAACTGAACCCGGCGCTCGGGTGGCCACTCGCGGGCGCCTGAGATCCAAGCATTGAAGAGCGAGACGAGGTGGTCGATCTGGATCGTCGCGGCGATTGTCGGGTCCTTCATATTCGGACCGGGCAACGTCTCGCCGGTGTAGGCATCCACCCAGGTGCCGGAGAGGACCTCCCGGCAGCCGGTCCCGTGGCTCCGGATGACGCCGACGACAAGGTCGCGGCCGCCGCGGCGCAGCGTGTCCTGGCGCGCACTGCAGCCATTGCCGTCCAGGTCCGGCCAGGTCGAGGGCCCAAAGGCGGCTCGGCAGAAGTCATCTCCGCGAGTTCGTTCGGCGGTTCGGAGCCGGCTCAAGGCGGCCCGCGCGGCGCTCGTGCCGAGCATCGCGGTGCGAGTCCGGGGCAGCCGCTGCGACGGAAGGCTGGTGTTCTCCGGGCAGGACGATGGCACGGTCTTTGGCGGCGCCGGCTCGGTGCCCGGATTGGTCGAGGGCGAAGCGGCGGTCGGGCTGGCTGAGGCCGTCGCTGACCCGTCGGCTCCCCGCTCGGGAAGCAGCGAGCAACTGGTCAGCGCCAGCGCGAACAGGGTGGCGAGGAGCACGGGAAGCACGGACCGGACGGGGCGGGCGGGGCGGGTCTGGAACGGCATACGCATGCTCCTTCCCGGGGAATTGACTTGGGCCCGTCGGCGTTAGCCGTCATACTGAACCACGCGACCGACATCGTGCGGTTCGCTCTTTGACAAGTCCACAGCGTGACGGAAGGTCGTTCGCCCCTCGGGGGTGATCGGTTTCGACATTGGTCGGTCTTCCAGGGGAAGCGGGTCGAGGACGCACGGTTATCTCGTCAACGCTCCGTGCAAACCAATAGGTGCCAACTCCAAGCGCACCGACTTCGCCCTCGCCGCCTGAGCGAGCCCGAAGTCCGTTGGCCTATGCGTGATCTCCGCATAGTCACCAGCGTCAGCTAGAGATCTTGCTGCGTCGCCTTGCCGAGGGGTGGCGCGGGACTCTTACTCGGCTGGGCCTGTCAGGGAACGTGTGCGCGCGAGCCCTGGGGCCGAGAAACTCCATAGCGCACTGCACCCGGAGAAGTCCTGGTTCGCCGTCAGTGGACGCGGGTTCGATTCCCGCCACCTCCACCGGCTCGTTCGCGAGCTTTGGTGGACATCTTCCGTCACGCCGTGGAGGCGTCGGTATGCCGATCAGGTTCGGCTCGGCTCGCCCAGATCGAGCGCCCAACGATCGCCTTGCTGGGTGAACCCGAGCCGCCCGTAGTGCGTGGCAACCATTCCGGGCGGCGTGAGCACCCGCCGAAAACCCTTGCGCTGCAACAGTTCACTCTCGCGATAAACGAACTCGCCGGGGGAGAAGTCGCGATAGGGCTCGGTGACATAATCCAGATCCACCTGCGCCGTGCCGTCGCCGGCATCGTGCACGATCACCACCCCAGCCGTGGTGTCGCCATTTTGGATGAGGTATGCCGTCGCGGGTGCGGCCATCCCCGCGAAACCCGGATTGAAGCGACTGATGTCGGCCGCGTGCCGGCTCAGATAGCGCTGCAGGGGCGCATCATCGGCCTCGACCGGGATGATCTCGTAGGCCGCGCCAGCCCCGCGGTGCTCGCGCAGCAGCTTCACGATGTAGTAGACATTGAGCCCGGCCAGGACGGCATTCATGGCCACCATCGACCAGACCTCGATGCCCCAATTGAAGACCAGCAGGGCGATCGTGGCGGCGAGGTTGAGCAGGCGCAGCCGCAGGATGCGGGTCTGCATCACGGAAAAGACCAGCAGGGCCGAGCCGGCCCAGCCGAGGATGTCGAGTGCGCTCACGTGTCAGTGCGCCGGTTCAGTTCCAGGCCCAGCGCACGACAACCTGCGCGCTGACCGAGTTTTCGCCCAGCTCCACCGGCATCGACCCGGCATAGCTGTCCATCGCCATCTTCGCGCGCGAGAGGCCACCCACGGGGACCGGCCCCCCGCCGGAGGGGGTGTCCACGACATACAGCACCTGGCCCAAGGCCCGGCCGGCAAGTGCCGCGAACTGGCGCGCCTTGGTCTCGGCATCGGCGAAGGCCGCCCGCCGGGCCTCGGTCACCAGCGGCGCGGTGTCCTCGATCTGAAGGGCGATATTGTCGATCGTCAAGGCATTGCCGACGGCCGTGGAGAAGGCGGTGATGAGGCGACCGACCTGGTCGCGATCGCGGATCCGCAAGCGTAGCGACTGCTGCGCGACATAGCCGCTGATCGAGGAACCGTCGCGGTCATATTGCGGATAGACCGAGGCCCCCGTGGTCTGCATCTCGGCCGGCTTCAACCCGCCGTCCCGGGCCAGCCCGAGGATCGCGTGCATCCCGGTGTCGGCCGACTGCAAAGCATCCGCGACGGATCCGCCCGGGCAACGCACCGACAGATCGAGCGCGACGACATCCGGTGGCGCGAGCGCCGTGCCGACTCCGGCCATTTCGACGAAGGCATCCATAGTCCGGCACAGTAGTAGTGATGGCCGCCCTCGTGCCGCCGACCCGCTCGCCCCCGACCTGGAATCCTCAATGCTGCCCACCCCCCGGCTCGCCCGGACCCTTGCCGTGCTCGCGATCGCCGCCAACGCCTATGCGCTCTTCGACCCCGACCCCGGCGGCCCGGCGCTCTTCCCGCACGCGGACAAGGTCATCCATACCTTGATCTTCTGGGTGCCCACGGCGCTCGCGGTGCTCGGGCGGTGGCCGGTGCCTTGGGTGGCCGGCGGGATGCTGGCGTATGCCGCCGCCTCCGAGATCACGCAGGCCGCCCTGCTGCCGCACCGCAGCGGGTCGTGGGGTGACCTGCTCTGCGATGCACTAGGCGTCGGATTGGGGGTCATGGCGGGCCTGCGTGCGAGACACTATGTCCATGCGCCCGACGCAGTTGTCCGGATGCCTGCTCGTCGCGACACCTGAGATCGACGAGGGCATCTTCTTTCGCAGCGTCATCCTCGTGCTGCACCACGGACCGGACGGAGCCCAAGGTGTGATCCTGGGCAGGCCCCTCGAAGCACAAGTCGACGCGGTGCTCCCGGGTTGGGGCAGCGCCGCACCCGATTGCGAGCGGCTCTTTCAAGGCGGACCCGTCGAGGTCGACTCGGCCCTCGCCGTAGCCCGCCTCGGCGGGGACGGACCAACCCCGACCGGCCTGCGGCGCGTGTTGCCCGGGATCGGTTTGGTGGATCTGGACGGCGACCCGCATGCCCTCTCGGGAATGGTGGTGGGCCTGCGCATCTTCGCCGGCTATGCCGGCTGGACCGCCGGCCAGTTGGAGGCCGAGATTGATGCGGGCAGTTGGTATGTCGTCGCTCGGGAGAGCGGGGATGGCTTCGGCCCCGTGGGGCAAGACCTGTGGCGAACCGTCCTCGCCCGGCAGCGGGGTGCGCTCGCCTTGGTGGCGAGCTATCCGCGGGACCCGGGGATGAACTGACGCCCGAAGCAGCAGGGGAGCCTCGTCATACACTGGCCGGCATGAGCAGCAGCCCTGGACTGGACGAGCCGGGCGCTCCCGGCGGCCCCTCGACGAGTACGTCTTTGCTGGAGCGGACCGAAACAGTCCCCCAACTGCAAGAGCCGGGCGATCACGAGCGGTTCAGCCACTATGTCCGCAAAGAGAAGATTCTCGAGTCCGCGATGACCGGCGAGCCGGTGGTGGCGTTGTGTGGCAAGGTGTGGGTGCCGGGGCGGGACCCACAAAAGTTCCCGGTATGCCCGATCTGCCAGGAGATCTACGACGGCTTGCGCGCCCCGCAGGACGGCGAGGACTGACGCTCGCGGGTGCCCGGAGAGTATGTGAGCCTTTGACTTCCCGATTTCGTCGCCCTTCGCGACTGAACGTGGCAGGGTGTTCCCGCGGAGGGACCGAAGGGGGCCCTCCGGGAGGAAACGAAAGGACACCACATATGTCACGTCGAGCCATGCTGGCGATCCCAAGCGCTGCACTGCTGACCCTGGGGATCGGCGCGGCCCCCGCGTCGGCCAAGGTGATGGCAGGCACGAACTCCGCTGCTGCCGACTGCGTCGTCCACACCGACGCCCGCGTCGCCAAGGGGGGCGTCGCGAAGGACCCGAACCACGGCTCGCAGGCCGAGGTCGCGGCCGCCGAGAAGATCTTCCAGAAGGCCCTCGCCGACCGTGGGTTGCACCTGGACGCCCAGGGCCGCGCGGTCGATGCCCAGGGTCGTCAGGCGCCGGCGACGGTCGTGCCGGTCTACTTCAACATCATCACCGCAGGCACCAAGGGTGCGGTGACCCAGACCCGGGTCAGCAAGCAGATGGCAGTCCTGAACAACGCCTTTGGGACGGCCGGCTTCTCGTTCAAGCTCATGGCCACCAAGCGGGTCAACAACTCCACGTGGTTCAACCTCAAGGCCGGCTCGAGCGCCGAGCGGTCGATGAAGACCACGCTGCGCAAGGGCGGCACGAACGCCCTCAACATCTACACGGCCAACCTCAGCGGCGGTCTGCTCGGCTGGGCGACCTTCCCCTTCGACGGCAACGCCGGGGACAAGATGGATGGCGTGGTGCTGCTGCACTCCAGCCTGCCCGGCGGCTCCGCCACCAACTACAACCTCGGTGACACCGCCACGCACGAGGTCGGCCACTGGATGGGGCTGTGGCACACCTTCCAGGGCGGCTGCGGCGGCGCGGGTGACCAGGTCGCCGACACGCCGGCCGAAGCCTCGCCCGCTTTCGGCTGCCCGACCGGCCGCAATACCTGCTCGTCCCCGGGCTTGGACCCCATCAAGAACTTCATGGACTACACCTACGACTCGTGCATGACCATGTTCACCGCCGGTCAGAAGTCGCGCATGAAGGCGCAGTGGGCAGCATTCCGCGGCTGACGTCGACGATGGCAGCCCGCCGACCACGGGGCTGACACATTGGACAAAGGGCCGCCACACCTCATCGGTGTGGCGGCCCTTCGCCGTCGTGCCTAGCCCGGGAGCAGGGCCGGTATGTCGCCCGGGAGCGGGGCGGTTACATAGGTAGCCCGGGAGCGGGGCCGGTTCGGTGGGCTGCTCGCGCAGCCCGAGATCAGTCCGTCAGCGCGCGGCGCACCAGGGGCGCGGTGCGGTGCTGCAGGTGGGTGACCAGCGAGATCGCGGTATTTGCGCGGACCACATGCTCGTCATTGAGGACGGCATCGATGACCCGGCCCAGGTCGGCGTTGTCGCGCGCGACGACACGGACCAGCAGGTCGCCCTGGCCGGTGATGGAGTGGATCTCCAGCACTTCAGGGATGCTCGTGAGGTGCTCGACCACCGGCGTGTGCCCCTGGCGCTGGCGAATCTCCAGCATGCAAAAGGCCGTCACGGGGAAGCCGAGGGCCTCCGGATCCAAGGTGGGGGCAAAGCTGTGGATGACGCCGCGCTGCGAGAGCCGATCAAGGCGGGCCTGCACCGTGCCGCGGGCGACGCCGAGGGTTCGCGAGGCACCGAGGACGCCGATATCGGGGTCGTCCGAAAAAACTTCGATCAGACGCGCGTCCAGTTCGTCGATCGTCGTGCCGGGGGAGGGTGCCACGCGTTGATAGTGACAGCTTTATCGGTCAACTTGCCACATGGCCGAACAAATTGAGTAAAGATGCCTAGCGTTGTTGCGCACTCTCCCGGTAATCGGCACAGTGAGGGATATGCCCGACCCGACCATGACCCTGACCGAATCCGAGCGCGACGCCGATCTGGGCCTGCATCAGCTCAAGCAACTGATCGGCTTGGTGGAGTACGACGCCAGCACCGACCCCTTCCCCGTCACGGGATGGGACGCCATCGTTTTCGTCGTCGGCAATGCCACCCAGGCAGCCCACTACTACCAATCGGTCTGGGGTATGGAGCTGGTCGCCTACTCCGGCCCCGAGAACGGCAACCGCGACCACAAGGCCTTCGTGCTGAAGTCGGGTTCGATCAAGTTCGTCCTCAAAGGTGCCGTCGACCCGAACAGCCCCCTCATCGCCCACCACGCCAAGCATGGTGATGGTGTCGTCGACATCGGTCTCGAGGTTCCCGATGTCGACAAGTGCATCGCTCAGGCCAAGCGCGCCGGCGCGACCGTCCTCGCAGAGCCCTACGAGATCTCCGACGAGTTCGGGACCGTGCGCCTGGCCGCGATCGCCACCTATGGGGAGACTCGGCATACCCTCGTGCAGCGCGAGATCGACGGGGTCCGGTATGCCGGACCGCACGTCCCGGGCTACCTCCCCCGAGCCTCCAGTTTCGTCAAGCGTGAGGGAGCGCCGAAGCGGCTCTTCCAGGCGCTCGACCACGTGGTCGGCAATGTCGAACTCGGCAAGATGGACGACTGGGTCACGTTCTACAACAAGGTCATGGGCTTTGTGAACATGGCGGAGTTCGTCGGCGATGACATCGCGACCGACTACTCCGCCCTGATGTCCAAGGTCGTCGCTAATGGCAACCACCGCGTCAAGTTCCCGCTCAACGAGCCGGCAATCGCCAAGAAGCGCAGCCAGATCGATGAGTACCTCGACTTCTACGCCGGCCCCGGTGCTCAGCATCTGGCGCTCGCGACCAATGACATCCTGCGCACGGTCGATGAGTTGCGCAAGGAGGGAGTGGAGTTCCTCGACACCCCGGACGCCTACTACGAAGATCCCGAACTGCGCGCGCGGATCGGCCAGGTGCGGGTGCCCGTGGAGGAGTTGCAGAAGCGCAAGATCCTCGTCGACCGCGATGAGGACGGCTACCTTCTGCAGATCTTCACCAAGCCGCTCGGCGACCGGCCGACCGTTTTCTTCGAGGTCATCGAGCGGCACGGCTCGCTCGGCTTCGGAAAGGGCAATTTCAAGGCCCTTTTCGAGTCCATCGAGCGTGAGCAGGACAAACGCGGCAACCTCTAATGTCGCGCTCTGCCGCAGGCGCAATAAGGCGGCGCTAGCCGAGCACTACCGGCCGGTAACAGTCACCTTCGCAAGCATGACTGCATACGGGGCTCTGCACACTGTCACCTCGATGGAGCCAGCGAGGTAGTCACCGTCCAGCGCGGACACCAGGCCGGCGTTGGCGACCAGGATGTCGAGGCGCCCGTGTGCGGCATACGCCTGCGCAACAAGGGAACTCGCGTCCTCCTCCCGCGTGAGGTCGCCGACCACCCCGAGCGTCGGTATGCCGCGCGCCCCCAGTTCTGCGGCGCGCTCGTGCACCCGGTCCGTGGTGGCGGCGAGAGTGAGAGACGCGCCGAGGTCGCCGAGGAGGCGCGCCGCGGCATACCCAATGCCTGTCGGGGAGCCGGCCCCCGTGACGAGGGCTGCTCGGCCGCTGAGGTCGAATGGTGGCGGTGTCCTCATATCTGCAGGTCCTCCAGTGGCCGCCAGCCGTGGGCGAGGGCGCGAGTGTCCCGGTCGAAACGGAAGAAGTGTCCTTGGCCTGGCTGGTCGAGATCGCGCGTGATGGCCTGGCCCAGGAGGTGGCACAGCAACAGCGTGCCGACGCCGCCGTGGGCGACGATGACGATATCGCCGTCGCCGGAACGAGGGTCCGCGAGAACCGACTCGAGCGCCGCGACAATCCGGGCCTGCTCGTCGGCGGCCGTCGCCCAGCCTCGGACACTTCGTTCGGGGTAGGCGAAGAAGGCATCCGCGAGTTCCTCGAACTCCTCAGGTGGCACGAATCCCGTTGCACTGCGGTCGTTCTCACCCAACTGCGCCAACTCAAGCCGGGGTATGCCGCCCGCCACCAGCTCCGCTGTCTCCCGCGCCTTGGTCTCCGTCGAACTCCACACGGCTGTCACGGCGTCGAGGAAGGGCGCGCCGGCGATGGCGGCGGCCCGCTGCCGACCCACCGCCGAAAGACCCCAGTGCGGAACCGGAGTGTCGGGGTCGACGACGACCTGCGGGTGGGTGAGGAACCAGACCGAACGACGCGGTGTCATGCTGTCGACGCCGAGGCTGCGGTCGCCAATAGGTCCTCGATGGCGCTGACGATGTGCGGGTCTGTCGGGTAGTTCGTGGACAGCCAGGCAAGGATTGCGCGAGCGCCGTCGACATTGTTGCCGTATCCCGGGGCCATGCTGGAGTAGTCCGGTTGGTCGCCGCCGCGCGCGCTCTCCACCCGACGGATGGCTTCGAAGGGGTCTGGATCGGCCCAGGTCGTGCCTGGGTCAAGGCGCTGGAGCGCGAGGACCCGGTCGACGGCATACACCTGGATGAAGCGCATGGCCGTCAGGCGTTCGCCGCGCAGCTGTCGATGAAGTCCCACGAATAGATTGGTCAGGGCCTCGTTGAGATGGAACTCGACGGTATCGAGCGCGCCTCTGGCGGGAGGATCGATCTCGTCGTAGTGGAAGTCCGGTCTGCTCCAGACAACGCGGACGCCGCTCAGCGGGAGGGCCTGGAGCTCCGCCGGCGTGAAGATGGCGTACTCCAGGAAGAGGCCGTCGGCGAAGAGCGCTTTGCGGCCGTTCGGGTCATTGACGAACTCGTAGATCACTTCGCCGCCGAAGCCGCCAAGCCAGGCGATGTCGTCGAGGTAGCGACGCTTGGCGTCCGCGTCCGTGACGACGACGAAGAAGTCGATATCGGAGTGATCGTCAAAGCGGTGCGTCTCTTGGCCGGCCGAGCCGAGGCCCAAGATCGCGATGACACTCGGATCGCCGCTGACTGCGGTGGCGAGTCGGTCTAGGCGGTGCAAGTCTTCGCGCATAACGCCGTCCTTTCTCTGATGAAGGAGGTCGACGTGTCAGCCCGCGCGGGTCTTCTCCCGCCGAGGTCGCGACCTGGCCACTCTAGCGCCGCGGGATTCTCAGCCCAGGGCGGCACGGCGGCGGGCCGGGTGCATCAACACATCGACGTTGTCGGTTCGCTGCTCGATGCTGCCGAGCCCGGGCGGGAGGTCGCGCACTAGCGGGTCGTCAATGCTGTCCGGGAGTTCGGGCACGAGGTGTGGATCGACATGGAGGTATGGCCGGTCCCAGAACGGGACGGCGACAGGCGTGGCCGAGGGCAAGCCGATTCGTCGCTGTTGGGTGGCCAGTGCTTCTAGGGCGCTCGCGAGGTGGGCCCCTCGGGCGTGCCAATCGTCGGCTCGGAGCGCCTGGCCCAGTGCTGTCCCGATTGCGGGGTCGAGCGGCAACCGAGTGAAGAGTGTGCCGCGCCACTTGGAATAGGGCGCCCACTGGCGACACAGCAGGAACCCGAGATGCATCGCCACGTCGACAAGGCGCCCGGCGATCACCCGCGAGCCGAGATCGTCGCCGCGGTCGCCGGCCCGCTGCATCAGCGGAAGTTCCTGGTCGAGGCGTTGCCAGTCGCAGGCCACGAGATAGCGCCAGAGGTCATCGGGCCACCACACCAGCGCCTCGCGTAAGGCCGTTAGGTCGCCGGCGTCGTCGCGGAAGACCTCACCGGCGGTCACTTCGAGAGCCGCCTGACCGGTGAGGCTCAGCCAGTCGTATGGTGACGGGTCGCGGCGCGGGTCGAAGCCCAGGTCCTCCTGCGCGAACCGGTCGAGCGTGGACACGTCGATCCGCACCCGCTCGGTCGGGTCGCCCGACATCCCGAACCGGATCGGGAAGCCCCGAAATCGTTGGGGGAGTTGCTGGTCCAACGTAACGCTGACTCGGTCAACGTCGCGCTCGCCGACGAACAACTGCAGGCGCAGCCCCCAGTCGTGATCGCGCGACATCTCGTCGTCCAGTCCGAGGACGTCCGATCCGGTGCCGAGGCGAGCCGCGGCATACCCAAGATTCGGGAACTCCTGCCGGAGCACGGGGGAGACCAACTCAACGAAGTAGGTGCGCGCCAGCGCGAGTCCCTGCACCGCTGCGCTCATGACCCACGGGTAGGCCTGAGCTTTGGCACCACATACGGTGCCAAAGCACAGACCTTATTCACGCGACTCAGAGCGAGGCGGCGAAGGCCTCGCCGAGGATGTCCATGCCCTCGTTGAGCAAGTCGTCGCTAATCGTCAGCGGCGGCAGGAAGCGGAAGACATTGCCGAGGGTGCCGCAGGTCAAGGTGACCAGGCCGCGCTCGTGGCAGGCCTTGTTGATCGCGCCGGTGAGAGCGGCGGCGGGCGCCTTCGTCACGCGATCCTCCACCAACTCCATCGCGATCATCGCGCCGCGGCCACGGACCTCCCCGACCTGCTCATACTTCTCCGACAACTCGCCGAGGCGGCCCTTGAGGATGGCCTCGATCTCGCGTGCCCGCCCGGCCAGGTCGTCGGCTTCCATCGTCTCGATCGAGGCGAGCGCCGCGGCGCAGGCGACGGGGTTGCCGCCATAGGTACCGCCGAGGCCGCCGCCGTGGATGGTGTCCATTATGTCGGCGCGACCGGTGATGCCGGAGAGCGGCATTCCGCCGGCAATGCCCTTGGCGGTGACGATGATGTCGGGCACGACCTCCTCGTGATCGACGGCGAACCAGTCACCGCTGCGACAGAAGCCGGACTGCACTTCGTCAGCGATGAAAAGGATGTCGTGGTCGCGGCACCACTGCGCCAGCGCGGGCAGGAAGCCGGGCGGCGGGACGATGAAACCGCCCTCTCCCTGGATCGGCTCGATGATGACGGCGGCGGTGTTCTCCTCGCCGATCTGGGCATGAATCTGGTCGGTGATATAGCTGAAAGCCTCTGCCTCGCAGTGCTTTTCGCCGCCCGGCCAGCGGTAGGGGTAGGCCATCGGCACGCGGTAGAGCTCGGAGGCAAAGGGCCCGAACTTGTGCTTGTAGGGCATGTTCTTGGCCGTCATCGCCAGCGTCAGGTTGGTGCGTCCGTGGTAGGCGTGATCGAAGGCGACGATCGCATCCTTGCCGGTGTAGTGCCGGGCCACCTTGACCGCATTCTCGACCGCCTCAGCCCCGGAGTTGAAGAGCGCCGTGCGCTTCTCGTGGCTTCCGGGCGTCCGCTTGTTCAGCTCCTCGCAGACCTCGACGTACTCCTCATACGGCGTGACCATGAAGCAGGTGTGGGTGAAGTCGGCGATCTGCTTCTGCACCGCATCGATGATCCGCTGGTTGCCATTGCCGACGCTCGTGACGGCGATGCCGGAGCCGAAGTCGATGAGCTGGTTGCCATCGACATCGCGCAAGATCCCGTCCTGTCCGGACTCGACATAGATCGGCAGGCCGGTGCTCACGCCCGTCGAGACCGACGCCAGCTTCCGCTGGTGGAGCTCCTGTGATTTCGGGCCAGGGATGGCGGTCTTGAGGACGCGACGCTGCTCGATCATGCGCCGATGGTATGCCCGCGTCGTCCCCGCCGATATGGGGCTCCCCGGGCCGGCGTGAAAGGATCGGTCCGTGGAGACCCCGAGCACGCCCGGCTGGTATGACGACCCCGAGGCCGCCGACCAGTTGCGCTACTTCGATGGCGTCGTCTGGACCCGGCATACCGCACCCCGAACCACCCGCTGGACCCCGCCCGAGACGAGCGCTCCACCAGCCGGCCCCACTGCGCAGGTGCCGCCCGCCGCGGCCGGCGAGGATCCCTATGGCTGGCGCGGCCCGTCGACCGCGCCGCCGCCGCAGCAGACGCACTGGGGTGCCCCGCCCGCCGGGGGTATGCAGCAGCAATGGGGTCAGCAGCCCGCGCCCTACGGCCAGCAGCAGCCGGGCTGGGGTCCCGGCATGGGGTATGCCAGTGGCCCGGCCACCCCGGACGGCGTGCCGCTCGCGGGCTACTGGCAGCGCGTCGGGGCCTACATCCTCGACATCCTGCTGACGGGCCTGTTGTCGAGCATCTTCGGCGGCTACTTCCTGCTCAAGGCGCTGCGCCCGTGGATCGACGATTTGGTCGCCGCCGGCAATAGCAGCGACGACCCGAAGGTTTTCGAGGATCTGCTCAATTCGCTGTCGAGCTATCTGACCGGTCGCGACTTCCTGACGTATGTCGCGATCACGATCCTCGTCGGTCTGGTCTACAACGTCGGATTCAACACCTGGCGCGGCGCGACTCCCGGCAAGATGGCGCTGCGGATCAGCGTGCGGGAGCGCGACAAGGCCGGGCCGCTGTCGCTCCAGGTGGCGCTGCGCCGATATGCCTTGACGCTCGCCATCGCCATCCTCGGCGCGCTGCCGTCCGGGCTCAGCCTGCTCGCGATGTTGCTGCGCGTCGTCGACCTGCTCTTCCCGGCCTTCGATGGCCGGCGTCAGGCGCTGCACGACAAGATCGGCGGCACGAATGTGGTCCAGGGTCGCCAGCCCAAGCGCGCACCGAAGACTCCGCCGCAGCCCTGAGCGTCCGGTCGGCTACCGGGCCGGGGTGATCATGCCGACGCACTCTGACAGGCCGATAACGGTGCCATTCGGGCCGGGCGCGCTGGCACGCAGGGTGATCGTGTCGCCGTCCTCAAGGAAGGTGCGCGTCGACCCGTCGTCGAGGGTCACCGGCTCTTGACCGCTCCACGTCAACTCGAGGAAGCACCCGCGGGTCTCCTTGGCCGGCCCGCTGATCGTCCCCGACCCGAAGATGTCTCCGCTGCGCAGCGTCGCCCCATTAACCGTCATATGAGCCATCATCTGCGCGGGCGACCAATACATCTCGCGATATTCCGGCCGGGAGACGATCGTGCCATTCCAGTCCACCTCATAGTGGATGTCCAAACCGTATGCCGCCTCGCCCGCAAGATAGCGCAGGGGGGCCGGATCCTGGCCCGGGAGAGGCACTTTCGCCTCGCTGAGAGCGGCCATCGGTGTGACCCAGGCGCCGATCGAGGTGGCGAAGGACTTGCCGAGGAAGGGCCCGAGCGGGACATACTCCCAGGCCTGGATGTCGCGCGCCGACCAGTCGTTGAGGATGACGACGCCGAAGATGTGCTGCCAGGCGTCAGCCATCGCGACCGGCTGCCCGAGGCGCGTGCCCCCGCCGACCACGAAGCCCAATTCGGCCTCGATATCCAGCCGGACGCTCGGGCCGAAAACTGGCGCGGTCGACTCCGGAGGCTTGCGCTGACCGGACGGGCGCACGATCTCGGTGCCGCTCGCCACGATCGTCCCGGAACGCCCGTGATAGCCGATCGGCAGGTGCTTCCAGTTCGGCGTCAGCGGCTCGGAGTCGGGCCGGAACATCCGGCCGACATTGGTCGCGTGGTGCTCGCTGGCATAGAAGTCGACATAGTCGGCCACCTCGATCGGCAGCCTCATGGCGACCCCAGCGAGCGGATGCAGATGCGGCGCAACGCAATCGGCGCGCTCGGTGCCGCGCAGCGTGTCCTGCAACCAGGCGCGGGCAGCGGCCCACGCTTCGGGGCCCTGGTCGAGGAAAGCGTTGAGACTCGCCGACTCCCAGACCAGACCGGACTCCATACCCGCCCGCTCGGCGAGCCGGGCAAGGTCCAGCGCGTGGTTGGCGACGCGGACGACGACGCGCGGGCCGTCCGCGAAGTCGGCCACGCCATAGGGCAGGTTGTCGAGGCCGAAGGGCTCGTCGGCGGGCAGGTCGTGCCACCAGCTCATGCGGGATCCTTTGTGAGGAGGTCGAGTGCGGTCAGTTCGGCCAGGGGTTCGAGCACGTCGCAGCAGCCGTATGACGGGAAGTCCGCCCGCAGCATGCTCACCTGGTCTGGGGTCAGGTCGGTCAACGCGGCGACCAGGACGGCCAGGTCCCGCTCGGCGAGCACCGACGCGAGGAAGGGCACCGACCGGCCGGCGCGCGCGGCCGCGAAAGCGGCGAGCACATTGAGAACGCCATGTTCTTCGCCGGGATGGCGTCCGCGCACGGCATGGTGCAGGCCACCGGTCAGCTTCAACGGCACGTCCATGGCGAGGGCGTTCTGGATTGTCCGGGCGAGCTCGTTCTCGGTGGGCCAGGCCCACGAATCGGTGGCACCGGTGCGGAACTTCGCGAGCCACTGCGTGTCTGGTCGCTCGGCCCGCGCGATCGCCAGATCGGTTAGTGGCAGGGGCTGTTCGGTGCCGCGGGGCAGCTCGACGACGAGCACGGGGGCGGCGAGATCCGCGCGCTCCCAACCGTCCTCCCACCCCACCTCGACCGCGCGCAGCACGACGCGCGAGTCGGCGGCGGCGAGCTGGGCGGCATACTCCGTGTCCTCGCGAGGCGTGCCTGGGCGGGCCGCGATGGCGATGTCCAGGGGTTGCTCGTCGCGCACTTCGCCGTCGTCCGGGCCGGCGAGGTCAGCGAGCCCGGCGAGATCGAGCGCTGCCGGAATTGCGTTGGGCGGCAACAGAAGTGGACCAATCAGGTCGCTATTGGCGCTGCGCCGGATCCGACGATGCGCCGCCACGGCCGCGTCGAGTGGCGCATTCCCGGGCGGGAAGACGGCGGCATCGTCAATGAGCCCAGCGAACAGGGCGCGCGGCAGCACTGGCACTTGCTCACCGTAACAAGCTGACTCGTGCGCACCAGCGGCGGTCAACGGATGGTTGTGAGCGCCCCGGCGTCGAGGTGGAGTTCGCGGTCGGCCTGCTCGGCGCACCAGGCGTCGTGCGTGGCCATGATGACCGCTCCGCCGGCTCGGGCGTGCGCGGCCAGCAGGGCGGTGATCGCCTCGCGGGTTTCGGCGTCCAAATCACTGGTCGGCTCGTCGGCGAGCAGGACGCGTGGCTGGGCGGCGAGGGCGCGGGCGACGGCTACGCGCTGTTGCTGGCCGCCGGAGAGTTCCTCGACCAGTTGGGTTCGCGCCGAGGCGAGACCGACGGCGGCGAGAGCCTCGTCAGCGCGGGACCGGGCGTCGCGGGCGGCGACGCCGGCCGCGAGTTGGGGCACCACGACATTCTCGAGCGCGGTCAGCGGAGTCGAGAGCGCATTGCCCTGCGCGATCAGGGCGATCCCGGCGCGCGCGGCCGTCGCGCGGTCCCCGATGGGCGCCCCGCCATAGGTCACCGAACCCGAGGTCGGTGCGAGCGCTCCGGCCAGCACCCAGATCAGCGTCGACTTCCCAGCGCCTGACGGGCCCGTGATCGCGACGAATTCCCCTGGTGCCGCACGGAATCCGAGCCGGTCGAGGACCCGCCGCCCGCCGAACCGGACGCACAGGTCACGGACCTCGACGGCCCCATTGCCCGCCGCCTCTGAGCGCGTCGAGGTCGTCACACCCGCACGCTAGCAATCCATCGCGATAGCGTCGCGGGAACTGGCGGGACAAGCGGAGAGGATAGGTGATGTCAGCGCTGCGCTATCGCTGGGTGCAAGCCCTCGTCGTGCTCGTCCTCGCCTCGCTCGTCACGGCCGCGTGCGCTTTCGCGCCGTTGTATGTCCGTGCTCTCGACCAGGCGGTTGTTGCCACCACTGTGCGTGCCACGCCGGCCGCCGACGCGGGCGTGCGCATCCTGTCCTTCAGCACCGCGAATATGCATGTGACGACCGACTATCAGCATCAGCGCGATCTGGTGCCGGAGGCTCTGAAACCGGCGCTGGCGGACGGCATACCCAGCATCAGTGTCGGGGTGCGGAGGCTGCCGCTTGCCGCGGAGCCTGAGGGCAGTCTGCTGTGGCGCGCCGGCTTGTGCGAGCACGTCCGCATGACAAGCGGCACCTGCCCCAACAGTGCCGGCGAGATCGCCATCAGCGCCGACCAGGCCCGGGTCTACGACCAAGCGGTCGGCAGCACCCTTGAGGTGGGCGAGTGGGATGCGTCGGTTTCGCGCGTGGAGGTCTCCCCTCAGGCGACGCTGACGGTGACGGGCATTTATGAGCAGGTCCCTGGTGACTATTGGTTCGGGGCGACCTTGACCGGGGCGGCCGCAGGAAAGCTGGGCTTCGACACCATGCTCACCCCGGAAGCCACCCTCGTGAACGCCGTTCGCGCGCCAGCGGGAGGTGGCGAGGTCTATTGGGCTGAGCCGCACCAGGGGCTCGACTTACCGCTGCGGCCGGACCAGGTTACGGCGGACAATATCGCCCGGCTCGGGGCGGTCGCGAAGGACTGGATCGCCTATCCGTTGGGCGTTTCGCGCTATGGCAGTGACGCCTCCGATGCCGTCACCGTGAGCACCTCCTTGCCCGCCATCGCGGACGCGGCTGCGGCGTCGCGCGGCCAGGCGCGCGTCACGGTTCCGCTGCTCATGGCTCAACTGGGCCTGCTCCTGTGCACTGTGTTGTGGCTGGTGCTCGTGGGCGCGGCAGATCAGCGCCGGGGCGAGGCCGCGCTGGCGCGGCTGCGCGGGCGGGGTTCCGGCGGCGTCCGGAGCCTGTTGCTGCGCGAGACATTGCCGCCCATCGTCGCGGGAGTGCCGGTCGGGCTGGCGGCTGCGGTTGGGCTGGCCGCGGGCGCGCGGCATACCCTCCTGGCCCCTGCTCCGCCGGCCGAGTTCCCCCCGACCACGGCGTATGCCGCCCTGCTGGCACTGCTGGTCATGCTCGCCCTCGCGGCCTCGTCGGTGCGCCGCGTCGCCCGCGCCCCGATCGCCGACCTCTTGCGGTCGGTGCCCGCGGGCCGGGCCAAAATGGTGCTCGGCCTCCTCGAGGCGATGGTCGTCGCGGCCGCGATCGCCGCATTCGTCGCGCTGGTCACCGGCGCCGTGCGCGGGCCCGTCGGTCAACTCGCCCCGACGCTCCTAGCGGTCGCCGTCGGCATCGTCGCCGCGCGCGTCGTTCCGGCCCTGCTGGCCTGGCTCGGTGGAATGGCATTGCACCGGGGGTGGGCACGCGCCGCCACCGCGCTGCTGCACGCCAGCCGCCGCAGCGCGACGCGCTGGCTGACACCGATCGTCACCGTGGCCGTGGCAATCGTCGTCCTCAGCGCCGATCTCTTCGCCGTCGGGGCGCTGAACCGCCAGCACCGGGCTGCCGCCGAGACCGGCGCGCCCACCGTCCTCGACCTCGGCTCACGAGACCTCAAGGCCGTGTCCGACGCCATTCGCGCCATCGACCCGACCGGCACGAGCATCACGCCTGTGGTCACCATCGATCCGATCGGCAGCGGCAACACGACCACCATTGGTGTGTTGCCCGACGCCTTCTCACGTATTGCGCTGTGGCCCGGAGCGGATCCGAAAAGCCTTGCCTGGCAAGCGCTTCGCCTCCCCGAGCAGCCGCCGCTGGAGATCACCGGAACGTCCGTCAGTTATGCAGCGAAGCTGCCGACCGTGGACTTCACGAGTCTCGACCCCGACGCCCAGTCCACGGCGCTTTCCCCGGCCCTGCAGATCGTCGATGCAGCCGGGGCCACCACGACCGTGCCGCTCGGGGCGATCCCCACTGACGGATTCCAGGGCCGTCGCAGCGCCACGATCCCGTGCGCTCAAGGCTGCCGGGTGATCGGCTTAGGGGTGAGCGCCCCCCTCGGGGCCGCGGGGATGCGCGGCACCCTGATCCTGAGTGACCTGCGGATCGACGACCACCCGTTGGACCTGGGCACGGCCAGCACCTGGCGACCCTCGATCTCCCCGGAGATCGCCGCATCCGACGGCGCACCCGGCGCCCTGACGCTCACCTTTGCCAATTCCGGGCAGACGGAAGCCTTCGTCGTCCACGAGTCCGTGCCGCAGGTGCTTCCGGCGCTGACGACCGCGCCGGCGACACCGGCGGCTGCCGGGGCGACGATCGGCGGCTACCTCGTCGACGGCTCCGACCAATTGCTCACCTCCGCTGGCCCGATTGCCTATGTGCCCGGCGGGCCGGCACGTGCAGCGCTCGTCAACCTTGACAGCCTGCTGATTCGGGGCTGGAGCGGACGCGGGTCGGCCAAGCTCACGGCATACCTCTCCTCCTCGGACCCGAGCGCCGTCGCCTCGGTGCGTGAGCGCCTCACCGGCCTGGGCATCCCGGTCACGGGGGTGCGGCATCCCGCGGACCTGGAGCGCACGTTCGCCCGCAGCGGGGCGGCCTGGAGCCTGAAGTTGACGACCGTCGTCGGCGGCCTGGCCCTGCTGACCTGTGCCGTCGCGCTCATCGTGCTCATCGCGACCTCGTGGCGCTCCCGCAGCCGCGACTATGCCGGGCTGCGGATGGCCGGCCTGACGCGCCGGGATGTCGGGCTCATCGCCATGCTCGAAACCGTGCCGGTGGTCCTGCTCGCCGGCGGCCTCGGGCTGGCCGCCGGCCTATGGTCGGCGCCCGCCGCACTGCCGATGGTGCCGCTGTTCACCACGCCCTCGGCGATCTTCCCGCCCGACCTGCGGACCGCATATGGTCCGAGTCTTCTCGTCGCCGCAGCGGCCTTGGTCATCCTCGCCGTCGTGGCGGCCCTCGCCAGCCGGTATGTGGCCCGGCGCAGCCGCCTCGACCGGCTCCGGGAGGCTGCATGAGCACCGCGACGCCACGCCCGGGCCTGGGCGTCACCACCGTCGGGCTGGTGCACATCTATCGCAGCGAGGGCAGCGATGTTGCTGCCCTGTCTGGCGTCGACATCACGGTCCGGCCCGGCGAAGTCGTTGGGCTGCTCGGGCCGTCCGGGTCCGGGAAGTCCACGCTGCTCGCGCTGCTGGCCGGTCTCTTCCAACCGAGCGCCGGCAAAGTCTTCGTCGGCGACCGCGACCTCGCGGCCCTGACCGAAAGCGAACTCGACCGCTACCAAGCCGTGGACGGCTCGCTCATGTTGCAGGGCGCACGCCGAAATCTGGTGCCATATCTGACGATTCGCGGCAATGTGGACTTCGCCCGGCAGCATGCAGCCAAGGTCGGCGACGAGGTGCCCACCACGCAGGAGGTCGTTGATCTGATCGGCGCCGGCGAGATCGCGGACCGACCACTATCCGAACTCTCCCAAGGCCAACTGCAACTCGGCGCCCTCGCGGTGGCTCTCGCACCCGGCCCGGGCATCGTGCTCGCCGACGAACCGACGAGCGCCCTGGACCACGCCGCGCGCGACCGCATCCTCGACACGCTGCTCGATGTCAACCGCCGCTCCGGCGCCACGATCGTCATCGTCACCCACGATCCCGATGTCGCCGCCCGCCTGCCGCGGACCGTGACGATCCGCGATGGCCGCATCGGCGGCGAGGGCCGCCTGGGGCAGGAGTATGCCGTCGTGACCGCCGACGGCTTCCTGCCGCTGCCGCTGCACGTGCGGGAGGGACTGCCGCCGGGCACCCTGGTCCGGCTGGAGCGCGATGGCGAGAACTGGCGGCTGGTCCCGGAGGCTGGCGGATTGCCGGGTGGCGGCGACGACGTCATACAGTGACAAGGAGCCCGGGAGACCCCCGCCGGCCGATCACGACGAGGTGATGATGTGGCGCACTACGCGAGCATGGGCACGATCCCGCCCAAGCGGCATACCCAGCACCGGGACCCCCAAGGCAACCTCTACTACGAAGAGTTGATGGGGGAGGAGGGCTTCTCCTCCGACTCCTCGCTGCTGTATCACCGGCGCATCCCGAGCGAAATCAGCGCCGCCCGCGCGTGGGAACTTCCCGACCAAACGCTCACGCCAAACCATCCCCTCAAGCCGCTGCATCTGAAATTGCACGACCTCTTCCCGCCGGAGAGCAGCGGTGTCGATGCCGTCACCGGTCGCCGTCTGATCCTCGGCAATGGCGACGTGCGCATCTCGTATGTCGTCGCTGACGCCCCAAGTCCGTTCTACCGCAACGCGATCGGCGACGAGTGTGTCTATGTCGAACGCGGCAGTGCGCAGGTCGAGACGGTCTTTGGGGCCTTCGATGTCGGGCGCGGCGACTATCTCATCATCCCGCGCGCGACCACCCATCGCTGGCTGCCGAAGCCGCCGGCCGATGACGCCGATGGCGAGCCGCTGCGGCTGTATGCCGTGGAGGCGGCCAGTCATATCGCCCCGCCGAAGAACTACCGCAGCAAGTTCGGGCAACTGCTCGAGCACTCGCCATACTGCGAGCGCGACCTGCGCCCGCCGCTCGGTCCGCTGCTCGCCGAGGATGTCGGTGCCGACGCCGGCCAGGAGACCGAGGTCTACGTGAAGCACCGCGGTCCTGGCCCCGGTGGCATTGCCGGGACGATCTACACCTATCCCTTCCACGTCCTCGATGTCGTCGGCTGGGACGGCTGCCTATATCCCTATGCCTTCAATGTCAGCGACTTCGAGCCGATCACCGGGCGGATCCATCAGCCGCCACCGGCGCATCAGGTGTGGGAGGGCTGGAACTTCGTCATCTGCAATTTCGTGCCGCGCAAGGTCGACTACCACCCGCTGGCGATCCCGGTGCCCTACTACCACTCCAATGTCGACTCCGATGAAGTCATGTTCTATGTCGATGGCGACTACGAAGCCCGCAAGGGCAGCGGCATCGGTGTGGGCTCGGTTTCGCTGCACCCCGGAGGACACGCCCACGGGCCGCAGCCGGGTGCGATGGAACGCTCGATTGGCGCCGAGTATTTTGACGAGCTCGCCGTGATGGTCGACACCTTCCGGCCCCTCGAACTCGGCGAGGGCGCCCTCGCGTGCGACGACGGGCGATACCTGCTCTCCTGGCATACCCCGTCCTCCTAAACTTCGTCCTATGTCGATCGCGCCCGTGGAGCAGGAGGTCACCTCGGCGGGCGCCGACGAAGCGCTGGACGTCCCGTGGATCACGCTGGTGTGGAACGACCCGGTGAACCTGATGTCCTATGTCACGTACGTCTTCCAGAGCTACTTCGGCTACACCCGCGAGAAGTCCGAGATGCTCATGCTCGATGTGCACCACAAAGGCAAAGCGGTGGTGAGCACGGGGCCTCGGGAGAAGATGGAGATCGACACCGAAGCGCTGCAGGGCTTCGGCCTGTGGGCCACCTTCCAAAAGGACGTATGACGTGGCCCGCGGCTTTTCCCGACGCGGCCGCGGGGCCGGTTTGCGGTTCGCGGCCCGGCTCGACGAGGGCGAGCGGGCGCTCCTGATCGAGCTCTTCAATCAGGTTCGGGATCTGATCGATCCGACCGATTCGGTTGCGGCGCAATCGGATTCATCGTCGACGCAGCCGGTGAGTGAGGACCCATTCGACGCGATCGTCGCCGGTCTAGGAGCCGACTTCGGCTCTGTGACCGTGCCCGACTCGTCGGCCGAACTCGGGGGCCGCGGCTTCGGCTCGGAGGATCGGGACCCCGCCCTGGACCGGCTCTTCCCCGCCGCGAACCGCACCGACGAGGACGCCGCGCGCGAGTTCCGGCGCCTGACCGAGGACTCGCTGCGGGCTCGCAAGCTCAGCGGACTGACGGCTTCCATCGCCGCCCTGAGCGAGGTGGTCGATGATCGCGTCGAGCTGAGCGAGCAAAAGGCCATCACCTTCCTCGTCGCGCTCACCGATGTCCGTCTCGTCCTTGGGGACCGGCTCGGGCTGCGCGAGGACGCTGACGCCGAGCGCCTCCAGGCGATCGCCGAGGCGGTCGATCCGCAGGAGCCGGCGGCATACGCCATCGTCGTCTACGACTTCCTGACCTGGTTGCAGGAGACGCTCGCCACGTCCATGCTTCCCCGGCACTGAACTCGCCTAGGCTCTCGCACCGTGGATGCACCCATCGGGATCTTCGATTCCGGCTATGGCGGACTGACCGTGGCCCGGGCCGTCCTGGATCAATTGCCGCAGGAATCCATCGCCTATCTCGGCGACACCGCGCGCGCGCCCTATGGCCCGAGGCCGATTGCCGAAACGCGGCAGTACGCGCTGGAGTGCCTCGACCGGCTCGTCGATCATGGTGTGAAGATCCTCGTCATTGCGTGCAATACCGCGAGCGCCGCGGTGCTGCACGACGCCCGGGAGCGCTATGACGTGCCGACTGTCGAAGTGATCCGACCGGCCGTGCGACGAGCCGCCCGCGCGACGCGCAACAAGCGCGTCGGGGTGATCTCGACCAAGGGCACGCACAAGTCCAAGGCCTATATCGATGCTTTCGCCGCCGCCCCCGATATCGAGGTGCTCTCGCGGCCGTGCCCGCGCTTCGTCGAGTTCGTCGAGTCGGGGATCACCGGCGGGCCCGAGCTGCTGAAGGTCGCGCACGAATACTTAGATCCGTTGGCGGGCAAGGAGATTGACACGCTTGTCCTGGGCTGCACGCACTATCCGCTGCTGACCGGCGTGATCTCCTATGTCATGGGGGAGGGCGTGACCCTGGTCTCCTCGGCGGAAGAAACGGCCAAAGATGTCTACCGAACCCTGGCCGACCTGGATGCCTTGCGGCCCGACCACCTGCCGCCGCCGCGCCACGGCTTCTCCACGACTGGCGACCCGGAAGAGTTCCGGCGATTGGCGCGCCGCTTCCTCGGCCCCGAAGTCGAAGACGTCTTCGGAAACCTCGCGCAAACTCCGGTGACGCTCTCGTGAAGCTGACGATCATCGGCTGCTCCGGATCCTTTGCCGGACCGGCCTCGCCCGCGTCGAGCTATCTCGTGCAAGCGGATTCGGGTGGCCGCACCTATTCGATCCTGCTCGATCTCGGCAATGGCGCCCTGGGTGCGCTCCAACGGCATCTCGACCCAGACGATCTCGACGCCATCTTCATCACGCACCTGCACCCCGATCACTGCATGGACCTGACCGGGCTGTACGTCTATCGCAAGTACCGGCCTGGGGCGATGCCGCAGGCGCCCGTGCCCGTCCACGCGCCCGGTGGCGCGCGGGAGCGCATGCACGAGGCCTATGAAGGCATGGACGATGACGGCATGCTCGGCCAGTTTGCCTTCCACACGGTGACCCAGGGCGCGGTGGCGCAGGTCGGGCCGCTTCGGGTCACGGCATACCGCGTCCACCACCCTGTGGAGGCGTACGGCTATCGCGTCGAAGCCGACGGGGCGGTGCTCGCCTATACCGGCGACACGGACGCATGCGACCGGCTCCGCGACCTGTGCGCCGATGCCGATCTCGTCCTGGCCGACAGCGCCTTCGTCGAGGGGCGAGATGTCTTGCGTGGCATACACCTAACCGGTCGACGCGCCGCCGAGGCGGCCGTGGGTGCCGGGGCTCGCCGCCTCATGCTCACTCACATCCCCGCGTGGAACGACCCGGAGGTATGCCGTGCCCAGGCCGCCGAGGTCTGGCCCGGCGAGGTGGAACTCGCCGCCCCCGACGCGACCTACGACCTCTGATCGCCAGCATTTCGGGCCGCGGCGGGCAGGCGGATACCGTGGCCGCATGACTCGTCACGACGGCCGCACCCCCGATTCACTGCGCGAGGTGCGCATCACCCGCAACTGGCTCGACCACGCCGAAGGCAGCGTGCTCGTCGAGTTCGGCCGCACCCGAGTGCTGTGCGCCGCCTCGTTCACCGAAGGGGTGCCGCGCTGGCTGAAGGGCAAGGGCAGCGGCTGGGTCACGGCGGAGTACGAAATGTTGCCGCGCTCGACCAATACGCGCAGCGATCGTGAGTCGCGCAAGGGGCGAGTCGGCGGACGCACGCATGAGATCTCCCGGCTCATCGGCCGATCGCTGCGAGCGATCATCGACACGAAAGCCTTGGGGGAGAACACGATCGTGATCGACTGCGATGTCTTGCAGGCCGATGGTGGCACCCGGACGGCGGCGATCACCGGAGCGTATGTCGCGCTGGCGGACGCCATCGCCGACGCCCATGAGCGGGGCCTGTTGCCGGCCTCGGCGCACCCGCTCACCGGCTCGGTCGCGGCGATCAGCGTCGGCGTTGTCGCCGGCACCCCGGTGATCGACCTCGACTATCCCGAGGACTCGACGGCGCAGACCGACATGAATGTCGTCATGACCGGCGACGGCCGCTTCGTCGAGGTGCAGGGGACGGCTGAGGGGGAGCCCTTTGACCGCGATCTGCTCGGTGCGCTGCTGGACCTGGCGACGGCTGGCTGTGAAGAACTCACTCGCCGGCAGGCCGAGGCTCTCGAGGCGCCGGTGCGGGAGCGCGTTCGATGAGCCGACGGGTGGTGCTCGCGACGCAGAACGAGCATAAGGTCTATGAGTTGCGGCAGATCCTCGCCGAGGTGTGCCGTGACCTCGACCTGGAAATCGTCGGAGCGTCGGACTTCCCGGACATTCCGGACGTGGCGGAGACGGAGGTGACCTTCGCCGGCAATGCCCGGCTGAAGGCCGAAGCCCTCTCTGCGGCAACGGGTTTGCCTGCCCTGGCCGATGACAGTGGGCTCGCCGTGGACGTGCTCGGGGGCTGCCCTGGGGTCTTCAGCGCGCGCTGGTCTGGCTCCCATGCTGGCCCTGGCGCCGCCCGCGCGGACAAGGATCGCGCCAACCTCTCGCTCCTGCTGGAGCAGTTGGCGGATGTGCCCGACGAGCACCGCTCGGCCGCCTTCGTCTGCGCGGCCGTCCTCGTCGTGCCCGGCCGCGAGGCGATCACCCGCGAGGGCCGCGTGACGGGCCGGATCGGGCATACGCCCCGAGGCACCAATGGCTTCGGCTACGACCCCATCTTCTTCCCGGACCACGACCCCTCACGCACTCTCGCCGAGTTCACTGACACGGAGAAGAACGCGATCTCCCACCGCGGCAACGCTTTCCGCGCCATGGAGTCCGTCCTCCGCGACGCCCTGGCCCTCTAACCCCCCGGCCCCAGGGCCCTTTGTCTGGGACCGGTCAGGCGAACGGGATCGACACCTCGATGTCGACGCCGTCGGTGAGTTTCAGAGCGCCCATCATCGTGGAGAAAGGACGAACGCCGAAGTCGCTTTGCCGGATCGTGCCGGCTAGGCGTAGGACCCCCTGCTCCGGTTGATCGAGCCGCAGTTCGACCGGACCGGTGACGCCATGAACGGTGAGTTCGCCGGTGACCGACCCGTCGTCCCACGTGCCATCGATGGCCGAGGAGGCGAATCTCAACTCGGGAAATCGTTCTGGCTCGAGGGCTTTTGCCGCATTGGCGAGGATCTTTGGCTTGTCCCCGTCGGTCAACGGTTTCGCACCACCCGCGCCCCCGATCACCGTGAGGTGGCGCAGGTCCGCCGTGACCTGAACCTGCGAATCGGCCGGTGTCGTCCCGATGGTGACCTGTCCGGACCAGTAGTCGACCTCGATCGTGAGGTTGTGTCCCATGGCCGCGGCCGGGCCCTCGGTGTGGGTGCGGATCAGGAGTTGACCGTTGTCGTGTGAGAGGTCGTAGTCGCCCGTCGGGATGTCCACGGCACCAGTGTGCGCCGCGCGGTCACGCGCCTTCGCAGCGGGGTTCTGGCTCGGGTCAGTGGCCGGACGGCGGAGCCGAGCCACCTTGCGGTGCTGTCGCGGCCATGGCCTCGATGATGTCGTCGCGGATCCGGCCGGACAGGCCGCCCCAGGTCGGTTGATAGCCGTAGATATGCCGCAGCGGAGTGCCAGTCCGGTTGCCGTCCATGATCTCGACATCATCGGCGTCGAGCATCGCCGGGTGCCAGACACCACAGGCCTCCGAGACCTTCAGCAGGTCGCGACGCAGCGTGCGGATGTAGTTGGCAACGCGCACCGACTTCAGGGTCGGGTCGAGGCCGCGCTGCAACCACTGGTTTTGGGTGGCGACCCCCGTTGGGCAGTGGTCGGTGTGACACTTCTGCGCCTGGATGCAGCCCAGCGCCAGCATGGCCTCGCGGGCGACATTGACCATGTCCGCGCCGAGGGCGAAGGCGACCAGCGCATTGTCCGGCAGGCCCAACTTGCCGGCCCCGATGAAGGTGACCCGGTCCTGCATACCTGCTGCGGCGAAGGTCTTGTAGACGCGGGAGAAGCCGACCCGGAACGGCAGCGAGACCGCATCGCTGAAGACCAGCGGGGCGGCACCCGTTCCGCCTTCGCCGCCATCAATGGTCACGAAATCGACTCCGCGAGAGCCGGATTGCATTTCCTCGACGAGGGACTGCCAGAAGGTCAGGTCACCAACGGCGCTTTTGATGCCGACCGGCTTCCCGGTTGCCTGGGCAATCTTTTCGACGAAGTCGAGCATGCTGTCGACATCGGAGAACTCGGCGTGACGGGATGGGCTGGCGCAGTCCTTGCCGAGCGGGATCCCGCGGATCTCGGCGATTTCCGGAGTGATCTTGGCGGCTGGCAGCATGCCGCCGAGGCCGGGTTTTGCGCCCTGGCTGAGCTTGATCTCGATTGCGCGAACCGGTGCCGATTCCACGACCTTCATCAGCTTGTCGAGATCGAATCGGCCCTCGTCGTCGCGGCAGCCGAAATATGCCGTGCCGATCTGCAGCATCAAGTCCCCGCCTTGGCGATGGTGGGGCGAGAGCCCACCCTCGCCGGTGTTGTGCATGCAGTTCGCAAGCTTGGCACCAGCATTGAGGGCCTCAACCGCGTTGCCTGACAGCGACCCGAAGCTCATCGCGCTGATATTGACCACGGAGTCCGGCCGGAAGGCATCGCGGCGCCCGCGCGGACCTCCGAGAATCTTCGGGCTCGGCAGCCAAACATCCTCACCCGCGTGCACCGCGGAGGGCGGCACGACATCGGAGAAGGTGTGCTGCTTGAAGATGACGTACTCGCCCGACTCGATGTCATTGTCGGTGCCGAAGCCGGTGTAGTTGTTCTGCAACTTCGCCGACGCATAGATCCACGACCGCTGGTCACGACTGAACGGCCGCTCCTCGTCATTGCTCGTGACGATGTACTGGCGCAACTCCGGCCCAATCCGCTCTAGCGCATAGCGCGCGTGGGCGACCACCGGAAAATTGCGTTGCAGGCTGTGCTTCTTCTGCGTCAGATCACGAATCGCCACCCCAGCAAGCGCAGCACCGGCGGCCGAAAGCACAACTTTGGGCTTCATGGCCCCATGATGCCGGGTTCCCTCGCCGTATGGGGTGACCTCACCCCCGCTTGTCGGCGCGCCGTGCCGGGACCTTCTTCGCGGTGCTCTTCCGTGCGGCAGTCTTCTTGGTCGCGGTCTTCCTCGCCGTGGTCTTCGTCGCCGTCGCCGCCGTGGCGGTGGCCTTGTGATCGGTGGCCTTCTGCGCCGGAGCTGCGGTGGTGAGCCCGAGCGCCTGCTCGAGCTCGGCCAGGGCGTCGCCGGTATAGACCGCGAGCCGCTGCAGGTGGGGCAGGGCGTCCCGGTCGCCGATGAAACCGAAGTTGAGGGTGCCGGCATACGACTGGCAGGTGATATTCAGGGCCATCCCGTGGATCGGGATCGAGAGCGGATAGTTCGCCTCGAGGCGCGCCCCGCGGAAGTAGAGCGGCTCGCGCGGTCCCGGGACATTGGAGACGCAGAGATTGAAGGTGAACGGCACCGGCGCAGGCATGCCGGTCATCGCTGCGAGCACCTGCGTCGCGGAGGGCGCCATAAGCATCGCGCTGTACGCGAGGATCGACTCCATCGGCAGGTTGGTCAGCTGCTTCTTTGCAGTGCGTGTTGAGCGAGTGATCGTCGCGAGGCGCTCGACCGGGTCAGCGATATCCGTGCCGAGGGTCGCGAGAATCGCGCCGACCGCATTGCCGCCGCCAGCGTCGCCCTTGGCGCGGACATTGACCGGCAGGAAGCTGATCAGCGGTTTGTCGCCCAATTGGCCCGACTCGGTCAGGAACTGGCGCAGCCCACCGCCGCAGATCGCGAGCACCACATCATTGAGCGTCGCTCCGCCTGCCTTGCCGACGGCGGAGAGGCGAGCCACGTCATACTGCTGGGTTGCGAAGCGGCGATTGCGGCCGATGCGCGCGTTGAGGACCGAGTGCGGGGCTTCATACGAGGAGATCAGGTCCTTGAACTCTCCGTCGCGCCGAAGCTGAAGCCCGACAAGGGATTTGGCGAGGCTCGGCACGGACTTGGCGACATTCACGGCGCGTCCGAGCACGGCGCTCACATCGGCGAGCGGTGCCGACTTCTGCTCCGGACGAGCGCTGCGCTGCCGCGGGGGCAAGGAGAAGAAGAGGTTCTCGGCGCGTGAATCCGGATCAGTGGACAGCGAGCGAATGAGCAATTGCATGGCGCTATAGCCGTCGACGAGCGCGTGATGGAATTTCACGTAGAGCGCGAAGCGGTTGTTCTCCAGGCCCTCGATCAGATGCATCTCCCACGGCGGACGCGTCAGGTCCAGCGGATTGGAGTGCAGGCGCGAGACGAGGATGCCAAGCTCGCGTTCGTCGCCGGGGCGGGGGAGCGCCGAGCGGCGCACGTGGTACTCGATATCGAAGTCCGGGTCCGGGATCCACTGGTGCGCGGGGTTGAGCAGGAAGCCGGGGGTCTTCAGCTTGGTGTTGAGCGGGGCGTGGACCGGGGCCGTCGTGCGGATCTCATCCATGAGCCGGCGCAGGAAGTCCGGGGGAGCGTCCGGCGGCATCGTGAAGGGCAGCAGGCCCCCGACGTGCATCATCGTCTCGGGAGTCTCGCCATAGAGGAACATCGCATCCATGGGGGTCAGCCGCTTGCCAGTCATGGCGTGATTGTTGCCGATTCGGGGCTGTGGCGATACCCGCGATACGATGACAGACGATCCTCACCGACATCTGCCTTGGTGGCGCGCGCGTGCGCGAGCGGGCGGCATACGACGAAAGCATGAGACTCGTGGCAACGACCAACGACCTGAAGAACGGCCTTGTCCTCAATATCGACGGACAGCTCTGGACTGTGGTCGAGTTCCAGCACGTCAAGCCCGGCAAGGGGCCGGCCTTCGTGCGCACCAAGCTGAAGAATGTGCTCTCCGGCAAGGTCGTCGACAAGACCTTCAATGCGGGCGTCAAGGTGGAGACGGCCAATGTCGACAAGCGCACGATGCAGTACCTCTACAACGACGGCACCGACTTCGTCTTCATGGACCCGGACACCTACGACCAGATCGCCGTGAGCCCGGCCACCGTCGGGGATGCCGCGAAGTACATGCTGGAGAACCAGGACGCCATCGTCGCTCGCAATGACGGCAATGTCCTCTACATCGAACTGCCCGCCTCCGTCGTCCTCGAGATCTCCTACACCGAGCCGGGCCTGCAGGGCGATCGGTCGACCGGCGGCACCAAGCCCGCCACCCTGGAGACCGGCGCCGAGATCCAGGTGCCGCTCTTCCTCGAAACCGGCACCAAGGTCAAGGTGGACACCCGCGACGGGTCCTACCTCGGCCGTGTGAACTGACTTCTCCCGGAACACGATTCGGATGGCCGCCCGCACCAAGGCGCGCAAGCGCGCCCTCGACCTGCTCTTTGAGGCTGAGGCGCGCGGCGTCAATGTCGGGGACCTGCTGCACGAGCGGCTGGCCGCGCCGGTCACCGACGCGCCGCTGAACCCTTACACCGCGACCCTCGTCGAGGGCGTCATCGCGCACTGGCGGGATATCAACGAACTGCTCAACACCTACAGCCAGGGCTGGCCGGTCGAGCGGATGCCGGCCGTCGATCGGGCCATCCTGCGTCTCGGGGCGTTTGAGGTGCTGTACAGCGAGGATGTCGCCGAGGCGGTGGCCATCAGCGAGGCCGTGGGGCTGGCCACCCAGCTGTCCACCGATGACTCGCCGAAGTTCGTCAACGGCCTGCTCGGCCGGCTCGCGCAGGTCAAGCCGACGCTGGCCTGATCGTGCTCCGCTTCACGGCGATTCGGTATGCCGATGCGGCCGACCTGGAGCTGATCGAGGACATCGAACGCGCCGCCGACACCCGTTTCGCGACCCTGTCCGCTGCGCGGGGCATCTCGTATGACGAGTGGCCGGGCCCCGGTGCGAGCGCGGCGCAGCGAGCTTCCGGCCCTGGGTTTCTCCTGGTCGCCGGACAGCCGGCCGTGGGTTTCGCCCATGTCCTCGATGTCGCCGGGCATCTCGTTCTTGAGCAACTGTCCGTGCGGCCCGAGGTCGGCCGGCTGGGCCTGGGCACCGCGCTCCTTCGCGCGGCGATGGGCGCTGCTGTGGATGCGGGACATGACGCCATATTCCTGCGCACTTTTGCTGAGGTGGGATGGAATGCGCCCTTCTATACCGCTCAGGGCTTCGCGGAAGTGACCGATCCAGGCTGGTTAGCGCCCCTCATTGCTGCCGAAGAGCGGGACGGCCTGAGCCGCTGGGGTCGGCGGATCACGATGGCACGCCCGCTGCGGGATGAGCCCTTGCCCCGGCCCGCGGTCAGTGTGATCCCCTTGCGTGACGGGGCAGCCGGTCTGGAATCCTTTGTCCAATATCGTGTCGGGACAATGGATTTCGCGGCCAATGCGGTCGTCTTCCCCGGCGGGCGCATTGATGCCGCGGATCGCTTGGCCCGTGTGGATGTGTCCGACGAGCTGCTGCGCGAGCACGTCTCGGCGTGGCGCGCGACGGACGTCGGGTCGGTCGCCGACGACCCTCTGAGCGCGGCGCGCACGCTGCTCGCGACCGGTCTGCGGGAGGTGCGCGAAGAGGCCGCTGCCGAGCTCGACCCCTCGCGCCTGGTGCCATGGGACAACTGGGTGACACCGATCGGGGTGCCCAAGCGCTTCGATGTCTACTTCTTCATCGCCCCTGTCAGTGCGGGGGAGGAAGCGAGTTGGCGGCATACGACCACCGAGGCGCACGACTCGCGCTGGATCCGCGTCGCAGACCTGGCCGCCGTGACGGATCGCGGCGAGGCGCTGCTCTTGCCTCCGACGCGCGCCATCGTCGACGAACTCGCCAGCTTGGGCGATCTGGCCTCCGTGCTCGCGCTGCGGCCGGTGATCCGCGCGGTCCGCCACGACCTCGACGTTCGCCGTCCCCGCCCGTCCCGCTGACCTCGGCGCTGAATAGCCGACGAGGCTTCAGGCTTCCCGGCGTGCGCGTCGCGGGCTAGGTTCGAGGGCATGGGTGGAGAGCACACGACATACACGACCAGGCACCGACGGACCCGAAGCGGCCTCGCCGCTCTGGCCCTCACGGGGCTCGGCTTCGCCGGGATCGGCGCGGCCGCGCAGGCGGCGTCCGATGAGCCGACGATGATGATGCCAACCGGAGGCGGCTATGAGTCCGTGACCCTGGAAGCCTTCGCCAAGGCCGCCATCTCGAAGGCTACGGACCAGACGGTGGATATCGTCGTCGTGCCCTCGTCCTATGGCGATGACTGGCCGAGCCGACCGGAAAATATCGCCCTGGCCAAGCAGCGCACGGCCGAGGTCGCCGCCGCGTGCACGGCCGTGGCTCCACCCGGAAAGTCCTGCACGGGCCGGCTCGCCATCCTGCTCAACCGAGCCGACGCGATGAAGCCAGCCAACTCCGCCGCATTGCGCGACGCGAGCCTGGACGGCATCTTCATCCTGGGCGGCGACCAAGGCATCGCGATGAAGGTGCTCGCGAACTCGCCGGCGGAGAAGGCCATGACCGACGCCGTCCACCGAGGCGTCGTGCTCGGTGGCACCAGTGCCGGGGCGGCCGTCGAGTCGGTCTCGATGATCCACGGCTATGTCGGGGATTATGGCGCGGCGCAAGGACTTCGGCGCGGCAGCACGCTCATGTGGTGGAGCAATGATGGCGATGCGGAGCGCGGGCTGGTTTTCGGGTCGCAGCGCGCGATCTACGACCAGCACTTCTATGAGCGGGGCCGGTTCGGCCGATCCCTGTCGACCATCGCCACCGCGGACGAGCGCTTCGGCGGCAAGAGCCCGGTCGGTGTCGGCGTCGACTACGCCACCTCGATCACCAACTACGGCGACCGCACCCTGACCCAGGTTGTCGGAAATAGTGGCGCCGCCACCATCGACTTCGAGTCGCTCGGCGCCACCCACCGCTGGGTCGGGACCGAGCGGTGGCTGTCGGCACGCAAGGTCAAGGTCAACCTGCTGACGGAGGACAACGACTACAACCTCGTCACGCGTCGCCTGACCCTCCATGGCAAGACTGTCGGCGATGTGAGCGGCCGAGCCTGGTCGAACCCGCGCTCCAGCGCCAGCGGCATTCTGTATGTCGGTGGCGGCGTCCTCGGCGGCGGCAAGGTCATGTCGGCGGTCGTCAAGGATGCTGCGGCGGCGAGCGCGAACCCGCAGAACGGCCGGGTGCTCATCCTGTCGGCGGACACTCGGGGAACCGCGGCGGCCTATGGCGACAAACTCAAGGTCGCCGGCTGGCCCGGCCACATCGACCAAGCCACCTTCGGCCAGGGCTCCTGGGCCAGCGTCAACCCAGGCCGGTATGACGCCGTCCTGATTGTCGCGGTGTCCCCGCCGCAGGCCGCCAAAGCCTTCGGAAACGCGACCTTCAGAGCGATCGCGGGGAAGGCCTTCGCTGCCGCGCCCGTCGTCTTCGCGGACGGCCCGGCCGCGGCATACGCCGGCACTCGCTGGTCGGGTGAGGCCCGACCCAATGGGGACAACTATGAAGAGAAGGCAGGCGCAGCTTTCAAGACCTCCGAGGCGAAGTGGCACGCCGGGGCTGGCGTCGTCGGCGCAAGCATCATTCCGGCCTTGAACACCGACTACGTCTGGGGCCGGCTGTTCAACGCCGTGGCGGTCGACAAGGGCGAGCTGGGGCTGGGCATCAGTGCCGGCACTGCCATTCGTTTCCGCGCCGGCTCGGCAACGGTCGTCGACGGCTCGGTCGTCGTGGCCGATGGCCGCGACGCCCGCACCTGGGTGAGCAGCAATGGCACCCTGGGCGCCGCCGGTCTCGTGGTCGACACCTTCGGCCCCGGCGAGGCGCTGCGCCGCTGAGCGTCATACCCCAGCGCTGGCGCAGGCCTGCCGGGTCGGCGTCAGCGCTTGGCGGAGAACGCCCAGGCGGTCACATTGCGGGTGTCCTCGACGCCGACGAAACCCTCCCAGGGCGAGTAGCGGTCGGTCGCAAAGTCGGTGTCGCCGTCATCGGCAGTGCCGCCGATGCGGTCCTTACCGGCCTGGAACATCCGCCAGAAGCCGAGGCCGCCGGAGTCCATGAGCGAGGTGACGTCATTGGTGTTATTGGTATGCCAGTTGCCAATGAAATGTCCGGCCTCGTGGGCGACGACATTGCCGATCGCGGTGCCGACAAAGCGGACCTTGTCGGTGCTCGGCCGCAGGTAATAGTTCAAGGAGACGACCGCGCTCTGGTTGCCCTTGACGGGTGCGCTCATCAGGTCGAGCAGCACGAGAGCCTCGTCGGTGCGGCCGTAGTTCCCCGGATCGATCGCATTGGCGATGCCGACCGTCTCGATGCCCGACTCGTCGATGGTTCCGCCGACGACGACCCGCGAGACATTGGGCTTGCCGGTCAGATCGGCGCTCTGCAAACCATTGACGACCTGAATCTGCAAGTTCGGGATGTTCATCGCGCGCAGGTCGTCGCGGAGGTTCTCCGAGGCCGTCTTGGTGATCTGCGCGGCCAGCGCCGGCAGGTCGGACTCCTTCAGCCCCCAGCCGGACAGGAACTTCTTCAGCGGTGACAGTTTCCGGATCCCGCCGTCGGCCCACCCAAAGCTGGTTGTGTCAACAACGGCGCCGTCGAAGTCGAGATAGATGGTTTGCGGCGCGCGAGTTCCTTCACCGCCCGGCCTATAGACCTCGACGGTATGGCGGTAAGCGCCCAGCCCGGTGTCGACCATGACGCCATACCAGCCATCGGCTTCGACGACATAGGACGCATTGGCATTGCCGCCGCGAGGCAGGGGCGAGCCGGTGGGGTAATAGCCGGAGAGGTCCAACCCGCTCTGGCCAGTCACATAGGTGCTGTCCCAGCGCTGAACCATGACTCGCTTGGCGGCACCCGCGACGGACGTGCCGAGCACGTCACCGCGCCGCAGTTTGACCAGGACCGCGTCGCGGTCGGTGCGCCAGCTGCCGATCTCGGCGGTGTAGGTGCCGCCACGTCCTTCGGTGGTCCCGGAGGCAGAGTCGAAGGGGTCGATCTGCCACGACCCTTCGTCGAGGACCTGGACATAGAAGGTGCCGTCCGAGGTCGTCGCGAATTGCGCGATCTCATCCACGATGCCGGGGTCCGTACTATTCCAGCCGAGGGCGACGGGCACGCCGCGGGCGTCCCAGATCGTCACCATCGTGCTGCGCTGCGAGGCGGCGATCTTCGCCGTCACCGTCTCGCCAGCCTTGGCATCCACGCGATACCAGTCGAAATCCCCGGGGAAGGGCCCCTGGGGACCGTCGCCGATCCGGCCCGACACGCGGATCCGATCGTTGCCCCGGATGCCCGTCTTCGAGGCCAGCGGAATCGAGCCATTGTCCTCGGCGGCGGTGGGGAGAGCCCGCATCGCGGGGGCGTTATCGGCGAGCGAGCCGGAGACGACCATCCGATTGCGCAGTCCCGCACCGAGACCGAAGGCGCTCACCTTCTCCGCGGTCCACGTCGTGTCATTGCGCCCGACGACGCCGGCAGGCTCCTTCTCCCGGTATGCCAGGGGCGCCCCCGCGCCGCCATAGCGCGCCTTCGCGCGGTGCCCATCATCGGAAGCTGCGGCCTGTGAGCGCGCGCTCGCGGCCTGAGCCCAGGACGCAAAGTCGACCTTGTGCAGATCAGGGAGGTAGGCGATATTCGGGTCCGCTCCGGTGGCGCCCGAGCCGAGTGGAGCCAACTGCATACCAGCGGCCAGTCGCGACTCCTCAGCCGCCGCCAGGCCGCCCGCCGACGGCGGGTCTACCGCATCCCCGGTCGCCCCAACAGCCGGCGCCGCGAGCGCCACTCCGGTGAGTCCTGCCACGATCCATCTCCTGCTGCGCCGCATCGCGGCCCCCTCCCTGGTGGGCGGGCCCCATTGCCCGCTGGCCAGACTCTAGGGGCAGCCGTGCGACCGGCGCTGCAGGGGTATGCCGCCCGCCCCCTGGACGGGTGCGCGGACACCTCGTGGCGCGGGGTTAGAGTGGGCTGCGTACGCATCCTTTAACGACCTGTCCTGTGAGGCAGGGAAGGAGGCTGGCGCTTTGGCGCACGCTGACAGCAAGCCCCCGGCGGGTCACCCCATTGATCCCGCAGGACGAACCGTCCTCTCCGGCAACGAAATCGGCCGGTGCTTGCGGCGCATTGCCCACGAGATCCTCGAACACAACAAGGGCGCCGACGATCTGGTCCTGCTTGGCATCCCAAGCCGTGGCGTCGAATTGGCGCAGCGGCTGGCCGTGATCTTGTCCGAGGTGGAGGGCTGCGGTCCGATCCCGGTGGGCGCCCTCGACATCACCATGCATCGTGATGATCTGCGCAGCCAGCCGACCCGGGCGCCGATGCGCACCCTCATCCCCGAATGCGGCATTGACGACAAGGTCGTCGTGCTCGTCGACGATGTGCTGTATTCGGGGCGCTCCATCCGGGCAGCCTTGGACGCGCTCGTCGACCTGGGACGCCCGAAGGCGGTGCGGCTCGCCGTCCTCATTGACCGCGGCCACCGCGAACTGCCGATCCGCGCCGATCACGTCGGCAAGAACCTGCCCACGTCGCACAGCGAAAAGGTGCAGGTCCGACTGGCCGGCTTCGACGGCGTACCCGATGTCGTGCGCATCGCCGGGGGTGATGAGCGATGACGAAGCACCTGATCAGCAGCGCCGATCTGACTCGCGCGGACGTCGAGGCGATCCTCGACACCGCCGCCTCCATGCACGATGTGCAGCGCCGCGAGGTCAAGAAGCTCCCCACCCTGCGTGGGCGCACAATCATCAACTTCTTCTTTGAGGACTCCACCCGGACCCGATCGAGTTTCGAGATCGCCGGCAAATGGATGTCGGCGGACACCATCAACCTTTCTGCCAAGGGGTCCTCGACGTCTAAGGGCGAATCGCTGCGCGACAGTGTGCAGACCATCAATGCGATGGCCGTCGATGCGCTCGTGATCCGGCATAACCAGAGCGGGGCCTGCCAGCAGGTGGCCGGCTGGGTGAACGCCTCGGTCATCAACGCCGGTGACGGGACGCACGAGCACCCGACCCAGGCGCTCCTGGACGCCTACACCTTGCGGTCGCGAATCGGCGAACTGGACGGCAAGCATGTCGTCATCGTGGGGGACCTGACCCACAGCCGGGTCTTCCGCAGCAATGTCATCACCTTGATGACTCTGGGAGCGCGCGTCACGGTCGTCGCGCCACCGACTCTCATGCCGTCGGGAATCGGATCATGGTCCGCCACAGACGGATTCGCGACATCCTGGGACTTCGATGAGGTGCTCAGTGGCGAGGATCGTCCGGATGCCGTGATGATGCTGCGGGTGCAACGCGAGCGGATGAGCGGGGGCTACTTCCCGACGCCGCGCGAATACACCGTCGGCTACGGCCTGACGCGGCCTCGTCTGGCCACCCTGCTGCAGCGCAATCCCGACGTGCTCGTGATGCATCCGGGGCCGATGAATCGCGGCTTGGAGATCAGCGCGGACGCGGCGGACGCGCCCTCCTCGGTCATTCTCGATCAGGTCTCCAGTGGGCTGGCGGTGCGGATGGCTGTTCTTTATCACCTGCTCGCCGGCGAAGGGAGCGCAGCATGAGCGACCTGCTGATCACCGGTGCCGTGGTCTGGAACGACCGCGAGGCAGGTGACCCCCGCGAGCCGCGACCGGGCGAACCGGCGGATCTGCTCATCCAGGACGGTGTTGTTACGCAATTTGGACGGGTTGACGCACCGGCCGGTGTCCGCCGCCTCGACGCAGACGGCCTGTCCCTGCTGCCCGGCTTCGTCGACCTGCATACGCACCTGCGCGAGCCGGGCCGCGAGGACGCCGAGACCATCGCCTCGGGCTCGGCGGCCGCTGCCGCGGGCGGCTTCACCGCGGTCCTCGCGATGGCGAACACCTCGCCCGTCACCGACACCGCTGAGGCCGCGGAGCTGCTGTATGACCGTGGCCGCACCGTCGGGCTGGTCGACGTCATACCGGTCGGCGCCGTGACGAAAGGCCTTGGGGGAGAGGAGCTTGCCGAGCTTGGGCTGATGGCGCGATCCCGAGCTAGGGTGCGGCTCTTTTCGGATGACGGCTTGTGTGTTCAGGACGCGCGGGTCATGCGGCGGGCGCTGGAATATCTCAAGCCCTTCGACGGCGTGATCTCGCAGCATGCCCAGGATGCGTCGCTCGCCGGCGCTGGCGCGTGCTGCCATGAGGGCGAGATCTCTGGCCGTTTGGGGCTTCCGGGGTGGCCGGGTGTTGCCGAATCGGTGATCGTCGCGCGCGATGTCCACCTGGCTCGGCACACGGATTCGCGGGTGCACATCGCGCACGTCTCGAGCGCCGAGTCGGTCGAGATCATCCGGTGGGCCAAAGATCGTGGGATCAAGGTGACGGCCGAGGTCACCCCACACCACCTCGCCCTCGGGACCGAACTGGTGGCCAGTTACGACCCGACGTTCAAGGTCAACCCACCGCTGCGACCGAGCGAGGACCAGGAGGCGCTGCGGAATGCCCTGGCCGACGGCACCATTGATGCGGTGGCGACGGACCATGCCCCGCACGCCCGGCACGACAAGGAGCACGCTTTCGAGGCGGCGGCCTTCGGGATGCTGGGGCTGGAAACGGCCTTTTCCGTCGTCCACCACCTGATGGTGACAACTGGTCGGATGACGATGATCGACCTCACGCGCCGCATGTCTCGCAATCCGGCGCGCATCGCAGGACTCGGCGGCCACGGCCGAGGCATGGGTGTCGGCCGGCCGGCGAATCTCGTGCTCGTCGACCCGCAGCGTGTCGTCACCGTCGACCGCGCCGCGTCGAATTCGTTGTCCCGCAACAATCCTTGGCACGGCATGAGCTTCAAGGGCGCCGTGCACGCGACCATCTTGCGCGGCGAAGTGACCGCGATCGACGGAAAGGTGCAACACCCGTGAGTGGTGCGTCCACGACATACGAGCCGGCAGTCTTGGTGCTCGAGGACGGCCGGCGATTCACCGGCCGGGCGTTCGGCGCCCGCGGCACGACGGTGGGGGAGGCAGTCTTCAACACCGGAATGACCGGCTACCAGGAGACGCTGACCGACCCCAGCTATCACCGGCAGGTCGTCGTTATGACCGCTCCACACATCGGCAACACCGGGTGGAATGACGAAGACGATGAGTCGAGCCGGATCTGGGTCTCAGGCTTCGTCGTGCGTGACCCGGCGCTGCGCCCCTCGAACTGGCGCTCCTGTCGCTCTCTCGATGACGAACTCGCGGCCCAAGGGGTGGTCGGGATCAGCGGGCTGGATACGCGGGCGCTCACGAGGCACCTGCGCGAACGCGGCGCCATGCGCGCCGGCATCTTCAGCGGAGCCGACGGCGAACTGAGCGCTAAAGAACAGCTGGAGGTCGTCGCCGGCTCACCGCAGATGACCGGTTCGGCGCTCGCCCCCGAAGTCAGCACCGCGCAGCCGTATGTCGTTCCGGCAGTGGGGAATCGGCGCTTCACCGTGGCCGCTATCGACCTGGGGATCAAGGCGATGACACCGGCCTTGATGGCGGAGCGCGGGATCGAGGTCCATGTGCTCCCGGCGACCGCGAGCTTCGCCGATATCTCGGCGATCAACCCCGATGGGGTCTTCTTCTCCAATGGACCCGGTGATCCGGCGACTGCGGAGCATGAGGTCGCTCTCTTGCGCGAAGTCCTTGCGGCGCGAATCCCGTTCTTCGGCATCTGTTTCGGCAACCAACTCCTCGGCCGGGCACTGGGCTTCGGGACCTACAAACTGCGCTATGGGCACCGCGGCATCAACCAGCCCGTGATGGATCTCGGCACCCGAAAGGTCGAGGTCACCGCACACAACCACGGGTTCGCGGTCGACGCGCCTATCGGTGAGCCGGTCGCGGCGCCGGCCGATCCGGCATACGGACGGGTCCGGGTCTCCCACGTCTGCCTCAACGATGACGTCGTCGAGGGGTTGGAATGCCTTGACCTGCCGGCCTTTTCGGTGCAGTACCACCCGGAGGCGGCGGCTGGCCCGCACGATGCCGGCTACCTCTTTGACCGCTTCGTCACCCTCTTGGAAGGGGAGCGCTGATATGCCGCGCAGGACCGATATCTCCAGCGTCCTGGTGATCGGCTCTGGTCCGATCGTCATCGGCCAGGCCTGCGAGTTCGACTACTCCGGCACCCAGGCCTGTCGGGTGCTGCGCGAGGAGGGCATCCGGGTCATCCTCGTCAACTCGAATCCGGCGACGATCATGACCGATCCCGAGTTCGCCGACGCGACCTATGTCGAGCCGATCACCCCCGAGGTGATCGAGAAGATCATCGAGAAGGAACGGCCAGACGCCGTCCTCGCCACCCTCGGTGGCCAGACCGCGCTCAATGCCGCGATGGCGCTGCACGAACGGGGGATCCTCGCGAAATACGACTGTCCGCTGATCGGTGCCAATGTCGAGGCGATCCAACTTGGTGAGGATCGCGAGAAGTTCAAGGGTGTCGTGGAGCGCTGCGGGGCGGAGTCCGCGCGGTCTGTCATCTGTCACACGATGGACGAATGTCTCACGGCTGCAGCGGAATTGAGTTACCCGGTAGTCGTTCGGCCCTCGTTCACCATGGGCGGGCTCGGCTCCGGCTTTGCGTATGACGAGAGCGACCTGCGACGGATCGCCGGCGCGGGACTGCAGTACTCCCCGGTGACGGAGGTGCTGCTCGAAGAGTCGATTCTCGGCTGGAAGGAGTACGAGCTCGAGGTCATGCGCGACCACGCGGACAATGTCGTGGTCGTCTGTTCCATCGAGAATCTCGACCCGATGGGCGTGCACACCGGCGACTCCATCACCGTGGCCCCGGCCCTGACGCTGACCGACCGCGAATACCAGCGCCTGCGGGATATCGGCATCGATGTCATCCGCGAAGTAGGTGTCGACACCGGTGGCTGCAATATCCAGTTCGCCGTCGACCCCAAGACTGGCCGGATCATCGTCATCGAGATGAATCCGCGCGTATCCCGTTCCAGCGCACTGGCGTCCAAGGCCACCGGCTTCCCGATCGCCAAGATCGCCGCCAAGATGGCGATCGGCTACACACTGGACGAAGTTCGCAATGACATCACCCAAGAGACGCCGGCCAGCTTTGAGCCGACGCTGGATTACATCGTCGTCAAGGTGCCGCGCTTCGCCTTTGAGAAGTTCCCGTCCGCCGACACAACCCTGACGACAACGATGAAGTCTGTCGGGGAGGCCATGTCGCTCGGTCGGTCTTTCACCGAGGCGCTGCAGAAGGCCTTGCGGTCCATGGAGAAGTCCGGCTCCTCGTTCCACTGGGACGGCGAGGCCCCAACGGGCGCGGATCTCGAAGCCTTGCTGCTCGATATCGCCCGGCCCACGGACGGGCGCATCGTCGGCGTCCAGCAGGCACTGCGCGCCGGAGCCAGCGTTGCGCAGGTGCACGACAGCACCGGCATCGACCCGTGGTTCCTCGATCAGATCGCGCTGATCAACGAGATCGCCACCGACCTCGCCGCAGCCCGTCAACTCACGCCCGAGCTGCTCCGCGAAGCAAAGCGACATGGCTTCTCCGACAAGCAAATCGCCGCAATCCGCGGCATGAGTGAGGATGTCGTCCGCGGGGTTAGGCACGCCCTCGGTGTCCGTCCCGTCTACAAAACGGTCGACACGTGCGCGGCCGAGTTCGCGGCGCGCACGCCCTACTACTACTCCGCATACGACGAGGAGAGCGAGGTCGAGCCCCGCGAACGCGAGGCGGTCCTCATCCTCGGCTCCGGCCCCAACCGGATCGGTCAAGGTGTCGAGTTCGACTACTCCTGCGTCCACGCCAGCTTCGCGCTGCGTGATGCGGGCTATGACACGGTGATGGTCAACTGCAATCCCGAGACCGTCTCCACCGACTACGACACCTCCAGCCGGCTCTACTTCGAGCCGCTGACTCTCGAGGATGTCCTCGAGGTCATCCACGCCGAGCAGCAGGCCGGCCCGGTTGCCGGCGTCATCGTGCAGCTTGGCGGGCAGACGCCGCTGGGCCTGGCGCAGAAGTTGAAGGACGAGGGCGTCACGATCGTTGGCACCTCTCCCGAGGCGATTCACCTGGCCGAGGACCGTGGCGCGTTCGGCCGCGTCCTCGCAGCAGCGAATCTTCCTGCGCCGCAACACGGAATCGCGTTCAGCGCCCAAGAGGCCGTCGATATTGCCACCCGGATCGGCTACCCCGTGCTGGTGCGGCCGTCATACGTCCTCGGCGGGCGCGGCATGGAGATCGTGTATGACGACACGACCCTCTCGGAGTACGTCACCCGCGCGGCCCTCGCCTCCCCGGAGCAGCCCATCCTCATCGACCGCTTCCTCGACGACGCGATCGAGATCGATGTCGATGTGCTCTATGACGGCGAGGAAATGTTCGTCGGCGGGATCATGGAACACATCGAGGAAGCCGGCATCCACTCCGGCGACTCGGCGTGCACGCTGCCGCCGGCCACCCTCGGTGCGCAGGAACTCGACCGGGTCCGGCGCAGCACGCTGGCCCTCGCCGAGGGGATTGGCGTCCGCGGCCTGATGAATGTGCAGTTCGCGCTCGCCCACGACGTTCTCTATGTGCTGGAAGCCAATCCGCGCGCCTCGCGCACCGTGCCCTTCGTCGCCAAAGCCACCGGTGTACCCCTTGCCAAAGCCGCTGCGCGCGTGATGCTCGGGGCCCGGATCGCGGACCTTCGCGCGGAGGGCCTGCTGCCGCCGGTGGGCGATGGCGGCAAATTGCCGACCCACGCGCACCTGTCGGTCAAGGAGGCCGTGCTGCCCTTCAAGCGCTTCCGCACCGTCGACGGCACGGTCGTCGATGCCCTGCTCGGCCCGGAGATGCGCTCCACCGGTGAAGTCATGGGCATCGACCGCACCTTCGGGTCGGCTTTCGCCAAGAGCCAATTGGGCGCGACCACCGGCCTGCCGGATAGTGGTCGGATCTTCGTCTCCATCGCCAATCGCGACAAACGCGCCATGATCTTCCCGGTGATGCGCCTGAAGGAGCTGGGCTTCACCATCGTCGCGACGACGGGCACGGCGGATGTCTTGCGGCGCAACGGCATCGACGCGGAAGTGGTTCGCAAGGTCAGCGAGCGCAGCCCGGGCGATATCAGCATCGTCGACGAGATCCTCGCCGGCACGATCGACATGGTCGTCAACACCCCGTCGGGCGCCAATGCGCGAGAGGACGGCTACAAGATCCGCCAGGCGACCACCGCCATGGACAAGCCGATCATCACCACGGTCCAGCAGCTCGGCGCCGCCGTCCAGGGCATCGAGTCGGCGCGCAAGGACACTCTGACCGTCAAATCGCTCCAGGAGCACGCACGCGACCTCGACCTCTATGGCACCGGGCTCGCGCAATGACCACGACTGCCGGTGATCGCGTGCATTCGGTCCGCGCTGAAGTCATCGCGGCAGCAGCCGCGGGGGACTACCGCCACTTGGTGTTCCTGGCGCCCGAGATCGCCGCAGCAGCCCGCCCGGGACAGTTCGTCGCGCTCGCTGTCGGGGGCGACACCTCTGGTCTGTTGCTGAGGCGCTCGTTCTCGATCCACCGCGTCGACCCGGGCACCGGCACGGTCGAGATTGTCGTCGCGGATGCCGGCCCCGGAACGCGGTGGATCACCCGGCTCGTTGCCGGGGAGGCGGTCGAGGTCCTTGGGCCGCTCGGCGTGCCCTTCCCGGTCCCCGACGAGCCGACCCCGTGTGTCTTGCTTGGCGGCGGCTATGGCTCCGCACCGATGTTCTGGCTGGCAAAAGTCCTGCAGGACAAGGGCTGCCACGTTGATCTGGTCCTCGGCGCGGCCACCCAGGACCGGCTCTTCGGTGCCGACCTGGCGGATCGGGTCCCGCTCACCGTGACGACCGACGATGGCTCGGCTGGCATTACGGGCCGGGTCACCGACCCGCTCTCGGATCTCCTGCGCACGAGCGGGGCCACCCTGGCCTACGCGTGCGGGCCGATGCCGATGCTGCGCGCGGTGACGCAGGTATGCCGTCCCCTTGGCGTGTCGGCCTATGTCGCCGTCGAGGAGTCGATGGCCTGCGGCATCGGGGTATGCATGACGTGCGTGCTGCCCGTTGTTGGGGCGGACGGTGTCACCCGCATGAGCCGGTCCTGCGTCGAGGGCCCGACCTTCGACGGCGCGCGCGTGCGCTGGGAGGCCATCGCCGACGGGCGGGTGGCCGTGCCCGGCGACTGCCTCGGTTCCCCCGCTAGTCTCGCAGCGCTCAATCACGCGGCAGCACAGGGGAGTTCGCGATGACTGTGGATCTCACCGCCGATCTCGGCCACGGGGTGCTGCTGCCAAATCCGGTGCTCACCGCATCGGGATGCGCCGCCAACGGCAAGGAATTGCACCGGCTCGATGACATCGCGAAAATCGGCGCCTTCGTCACCAAATCGGTCAAGCGTGACCCGCAATCCGGCCGCGGCACTCCGCGCATGGCCGAGACACCGAGCGGCATGCTCAACTCCATCGGGCTGCAGGGCCCCGGGATTCACGCCTTCGTCGAACACGACCTGCCGTGGCTGCGCTCAGTCGGCGCGCGCGCCATCGTGTCCATCGCGGGGGAGAGTTCCGCGGAGTTCGCCGAGGTGGCGCGCGCTCTCGTGGCGGCCCCCGATTTCGACGCCACCGTGGCGGCGATCGAGGTCAATATCTCGTGCCCGAATGTCGCGAACCGCGGACTGGTCTATGCCTGCGATCCCGCGAGTTCTGCCGAAGTGCTGCGCCTCGTCGTCCCCGAAGTCCCGCGCAGCACACCTCTATTCGCCAAACTGACCCCGGATGTCACAGACATCACCGTCATCGCGGAAGCCGCACTCTCGGCGGGTGCCCAGGGCCTGACGATGATCAACACCCTCCTCGGCATCCGCATCGACACCGAGCGGATGCGACCGCACCTGTTCGGTCTGACCGGCGGCCTGTCCGGACCGGCCATCCGCCCGGTGGCCGTGCGCGCGATCTGGCAGGTGTATGCCGCGATGCGGGCGGGCCGCATACCCACCGCCCCCATCATCGGTGTCGGGGGAGTGCGGACCGGGGAGGACGCCCTCGAGCTGACCCTCGCCGGCGCCAGCGCGGTCCAGGTGGGCACCGCGATCTTCAACGATCCGCTCTCACCCTGGCGGGTGGCCCGAGAGCTAGGCGACCTACTCCACGCCCGCGGCATACCCAGGTATGACGATCTCGTGGGCGTGGCGCATGACCACTAATCGGATGAGATCACCCAGGAGAGGCCCATGACGGACGGCACTTCGATGACTTTCGGGGCGCGTCTGCGCGTGACGATGGACACGTTCGGCGCCGTGTGCGTCGGCATCGACCCCCACCCGGAACTGCTCACCAGCTGGGGGCTGCCGGTCTCCGCCGCCGGGGTGCGGACCTTCGCCCAGACCTGCGCCGAGGCCTTCGCGGGACGAGTCGCGGCAGTCAAGCCACAGTCGGCCTTCTTCGAGGAATATGGCAGCGCAGGCATCGCGGTGCTGGAAGAGATCTTGCCGATTTTCCGGGCTGCCGGGACGCCGGTCATCCTCGATGTCAAGCGCGGCGATATCGGCTCGACGATGGCGGGCTATGCCCGTGCCTACCTCGCCGCCGATGCTCCGCTCGCGTGTGATGCCATCACCGTCAGCCCCTATCTAGGTTTTGGATCGCTAGCTCCCGCAATGGATCTCGCGCATCAGACAGGCCGAGGGCTCTTCGTCCTCGCGCTGACCTCCAATCCCGAAGGCCGGTCGGTCCAGCATGTCGGGGGAGCCGGCGCCAGCGTGGCGGGCGCCATCGTGGCCGGGGCTGCCGAGGCCAATGCTCGTGCTGCCGAGCGGGGCGAGTTGGGCAGCATCGGCCTGGTCGTTGGAGCCACCGTCGGGGCCGCCGTGCGGGACCTCGGAATCGACCTCGCAGCGGCCAATGCCCCCATCCTGGCGCCCGGTTTCGGCGCTCAGGGAGGCACCGCCGCGCAGGCCGCTGAGGTCTTTGGTGCGGCGCTGCCGAATGTGCTCGCGGCCAGTAGCCGTGAGGTGCTTTCGGCCGGTCCGGACGTGGCGGCCCTGCGTCGCCGAGCGGAAGCGGCGCGGATTGTCTAATATCGCGTCACCACCACACTTCGGGGTGGTGACAGGGGCCCTCTTCCGGGGTCCCTTTCCGTTGATGAGAGGAGTTGAGCGTGGCACTCCCCCCGCTCACCGCTGAGCAGCGCGCCGCTGCTCTGGAAAAGGCCGCCATCGCCCGCCAGGAGCGCGCCGCGGTCAAGAACCGGCTCAAGCACGCGAGTGGCTCGATCGCTGAGGTGATCGAGGAGGGCCGCACCAACGACATCATCGGCAAGATGCGCGTGTCGGCCTTGCTCGAGTCCATGCCGGGCGTCGGCAAGGTCCGCGCCGCCGGCATCATGGACCAACTCGGCATCAGCCCGAGCCGGCGTGTGCGCGGCCTCGGCGCCAACCAGGCCGCCGCCCTGCGCGACCGCTTCGCGGCCAACTGACCATCCCTGACGAACTCCACCCGCGCGGGCAGCGCCGGTGCTTCGGCACTCCAGCCCGCACGGGTGGAGTTCGTCGTCTGCGGAGGGCCAGCGCGACGGAGCACCGGCCGGCACTTCATACACTGGCCCCATGACTTCGGGGCGCCTGACCGTGCTGGCCGGGCCGACGGCCGTCGGCAAGGGGAGTGTGTCGGCATACATCCGAGAACACGTCCCGTCCGTCTGGCTCTCGGTCTCGGCGACGACCAGGCCGCCCCGGCCGGGGGAGGTCGACGGCGTGCACTATCACTTCGTCGATGACGCCCAGTTCGAGCGCCTGCTGGCCGAGGGCGAGTTGCTGGAGTGGGCGGTGGTGCACGGCCGGGCGAAATATGGCACCCCTCGCGGGCCGGTCCTCGCGGCGATTGCCGAAGGCCGCTCGCCCCTGCTGGAGATCGACCTGCAGGGCGCCCGCCAGGTGCGCGAGAGTATGCCGGAGGCGCTTTTCGTCTTCCTCGCTCCGCCGAGTTGGGAGGAGCTCGTGCGCCGCCTCGTCGGCCGGGGCACCGAATCCGAGGGTGAACGCGAACGTCGCCTGGACACCGCGCGGGTCGAACTGGCCGCCGTCCGGGAGTTCGATGTGGTCATCGTCAACGACGATGTCGAGCGCGCGGCCCGCGAACTCGTATCATTGATGGATTCCCCCGTAATCGAGTGAGACGGTAGTCACTGTGTCCGGAACCCTCCCGAACCCCACCGGGATCACCAGCCCGCCCATCGACGACCTGCTGCAGCACGCCGACAGCAAGTACGCCCTGGTCATCTACTCCGCGAAGCGGGCCCGCCAGATCAACGCTTACTACTCCCAGCTCCAAGAGGGGCTGCTGGAGTATGTCGGACCGCTCGTCGACTCCCAGATGCACGAGAAGCCGCTCTCGATCGCGCTGCGCGAGATCAACGAGCACATGCTGACCTCCGAGCCCGTCGACGCCTGATCGGCGCACACGCCTCGTGAACATCGTTCTCGGAGTCGGGGGCGGCATCGCCGCCTACAAAGCGGCGCTGTTGCTGCGCCTGTTCACCGAGAACGGCCATAGCGTCACCGTGGTCCCCACGGCCGCGGCCCTGAACTTCGTCGGCGAGCCGACCTGGGCGGCCCTGTCCGGCAAGCCCGTGCACACCGATGTGTGGAGTGCGGTCGAGCAGGTGCCGCACGTCCGGATCGGCCAGAGCGCCGACCTGGTCGTGGTGGCGCCGGCGACGGCCGATCTGTTGGCTCGCGCCGCAGCTGGCCTGGCCGACGATCTGCTGACCAACACCCTGCTCACCGCGCGCTGCCCGGTGGTCTTTGCGCCCGCGATGCATACCGAGATGTGGGAGCACCCGGCGACCCAAGCGAATGTCTCGACGCTCATCGAGCGGGGGGCACACGTCATACCCCCGGCCTCGGGGCGCCTGACCGGCGCCGACACCGGCCCCGGCCGCCTCCCCGAGCCCGAGGCCATCTACGCCGTCTGCGCCCACCTGTTGGCCGCTCGGGGCGAGTCCCACGCGTCACACATTTCTCTCCGGATGCCGGAAACTGGAGGTTCGGGTGGCCTAGAAAGTCGCCCGAACCTCAACTTTCCGGCATCCGGAGAGAAATGGGAGACGGCGGCGCCCGGGGATTACACCGGCTTGCGGGTGCTCATCACGGCCGGCGGGACGCGGGAGCCGCTGGACCCGGTGCGCTTCCTCGGCAATCGCAGTTCGGGCAAGCAGGGGTATGCCCTCGCCGCCCGGGCGGCCGCGCGTGGCGCTCTCGTGCGGCTGATCAGCGCCAATGTCAGCCTGCCGACTCCCGAGGGCGTTGAGATCGAGCGGGTTGAGAGCGCGCTGGAGATGCAGCAGGCGGTGCGCGAGGACGTCGGCTGGGCCGACCTGGTCATCATGGCGGCGGCGGTCGCGGACTTCCGGCCCGCGGCATACGCCGAGAACAAGATCAAGAAGACCCATGACGCGGCCGACCCCGAGGCGGCGCCGATGATCGCCTTGGAGCGCAATCCCGACATCCTCGCGGGACTCGTCGCCGACCGCGGCGAGGCGACCAAACCCGTCATCGTCGGCTTCGCCGCCGAAACCGGCGAGCCCGGACGCTCGGTGCTGGAACTGGGTGCCGAGAAGCTGGCCCGCAAGGGCTGCGATCTGCTCGTCGTCAATGAGGTCGGCGCCGAAAAGACTTTCGGCCAGGACGAAAACACCGTGCACATCCTGCGCGGCGATGGTCAGCCCGGCCTCGATGCCGGCCCGGCCAGCAAGGATGAGATCGCCGACGCGATCCTCAGCCTCGCTCTCAAGGTCATGGCCTGACCACGTCTCGGGCGTGGTCACTGATCCGGTGCGCCGACGCCGCGACATAGAATCACCAGCAGTTCGCGCGTCCCGCCGACCCCGGCGCCCGCGACGCACCATCACCAGCCGCTGAAGGAGCCAGGGTGTCCGCTGCCCGCCTGTTCACGTCCGAATCGGTCACCGAGGGCCACCCGGACAAGATCTGCGACCAGATCTCCGACTCCATCCTCGACGCGATGCTCGAGCAGGACCCGCGCAGCCGGGTGGCCGTCGAGACGATGGTCACCACCGGCCTCGTGCACGTCGCCGGCGAGGTGTCCACGGAGGCGTATGTCGAGATCCCTCGCCTGGTGCGCGACCGGATCACCCGCATCGGCTACGACTCCTCAACCAAGGGTTTCGACGGCAATTCCTGTGGCGTATCGATCTCGATCGGGCAGCAGAGCCCGGACATCGCCCAGGGCGTCGATGATGCCTATGAGGCGCGCACCGGCACCGTCGACGCGCTCGACAAGCAGGGCGCCGGCGACCAGGGCCTGATGTTCGGCTACGCCTGCGACGACACCGCCGAACTAATGCCGCTGCCGATCTACCTCGCGCACCGCCTCGCTGAGCGCCTGACGGCCGTGCGTAAGGACGGCACCGTTGCCTATCTGCGCCCGGACGGCAAGACGCAGGTGACGATCGAATATGCCGGGGACCGCGCCGTCCGCCTCGACACCGTCGTCGTCTCCACCCAGCACGCCGATGGCATCTCACTCGAAGAACTGCTCAGCCCGGACATCGAGCAGCATGTGATCGCGCCGGTGCTGGCGGACCTCGCCGCGGCGGGCACCGAACTGGACACCTCCGCATACCGCAGCCTCATCAACCCGACCGGCAAGTTCGTCATCGGCGGCCCGATGGGCGATGCCGGGCTGACCGGCCGCAAGATCATCGTCGACACCTATGGCGGCATGGCCCGCCATGGTGGTGGCGCATTCTCCGGCAAGGACCCGTCCAAGGTCGACCGATCCGCGGCCTATGCGACCCGTTGGGTGGCCAAGAATGTCGTCGCCGCCGGCCTCGCGCGCCGCTGCGAGGTGCAAGTCGCCTATGCGATCGGCAAGGCCCAGCCGGTGGGGCTGTATGTCGAGACCTTCGGCACCGAGAGCTCGCCGGTCGAGAAGATCCAGTCCGCCATCACCTCGGTCTTCGACCTGCGGCCGGCCGCGATCATCGACGATCTAGACCTGCTGCGCCCGATCTATCTGCCCACCGCGGCCTATGGTCACTTCGGCCGCACCACGGCAGATGGTGTCGACAACGCCTTCACCTGGGAGCGCACCGACCGGGTCGAGGAATTGCAGCGCGCGGTCGCCGGCTGAGGCCTGTCGGACCCGCCGACTACATTCGGTGGGTATGACGCAGCGGCCGAGCATTGAGGGCACGGGGGAGACCTCCGTGCCCTCTGCCGTGCCGCCGGTTGACGTCGCGCGTCCCGTTGCGGCCGTGCTCGTCGAGAGCGGATTGCCGCACCTAGACCGGGTTTTCGAGTATGCCGTGCCTCCCGACCTCGACGAGCTCGCGCAGCCCGGGGTGCGAGTGAACGTCCGGTTCGCTGGGCAGGAGTTGCGTGGGTATGTCGTGGAGCGTCGGGCCGAAGCGGAGCACGATGGCCGGTTGGCGCCGCTGAAGTCGGTGGTGGCGGGGGAGGCGGTGTTGACCCCGCCGATCTTGGAGCTGGCTCGTGATCTGGCGGCGACACACGCCGGGGTGACGGGCGATGTGCTGCGCCTGGCGATCCCGCCGCGACACGCGCGGGCCGAGAAGGCGCTGGCCATGGAGCCGCCGGCGCTGGACCCCTTGCCGGTGGCGGCGCTGGGGGATGGCGCGTGGGCGAACTACCGTGGCGGATCGGCCTTTCTCGAGCACGTGCGGGACGGGGCCGCGGTCGGTGCGGTGTGGTCGGCCCTGCCGGTCGCGGGGGATCCGGCCCGTGATTGGCCCGCTGCCTTTGCGGCCGCGGCGGCCGCCTGTGTCGCGGGTGGCCGGGGGGCGCTGCTCGTCGTGCCCGATCATCGGGACCTCGAGCGGCTGGACGCCGCGGTGGGCGCGGTGCTCGGGCCGGGTCGGCATGTGCGGCTTAGTGCGGATCAGGGGCCGCAGGCGAGATATACCGCCTGGCTGAAGGTGCTGCGTGGGCACGTGCCCGTCGTCATCGGGACACGGGCGGCGGCCTATGCCCCGATGCCCGACCTCGGCCTGATCGCGGTGTGGGACGACGGGGACGATCTGTATGACGAGCCTCGCGCGCCCTATCCGCATGTGAGGGATGTCGTTGCCAACCGGGCGCGGATCGAGGGCTGCTCGCTGCTCCTTGGTGCGTATGCCCGCAGCGTCGCCGACGAATCGCTGGTCGAGGCGGGCGTGCTGCAGCCGATCGTGGCGCCACGAAAGGCGTTGCGGGACAATGCTCCTCGCGTCGTCATCGCCGGCGAGGAGACGGAGCGGGAGCGCGATCCCGCGGCGACATCGGCCCGGCTGCCAACCCTGGCCTGGCGCACGGCCAAGGCTGCCCTGGAACGCGGGCCAGTGCTGATCCAGGTGCCGCGGCGTGGATATGTCCCGTCCTTGGCGTGCCAACAGTGCCGGGCCCGGGCTCGCTGCACGGCGTGTCATGGACCACTCGCGCTGTCCGGTGGCGGGCAGGTGGCGAGCTGCCGGTGGTGCGGCAGCGCCGCCAGGGAGTGGGAGTGCCCGGAATGTGGCGGGACTCGGCTGCGGTCGCTGGTGGTCGGTGCGCGGCGCACAGCCGAGGAGTTGGGCCGGGCGTTCCCTGGTGTGCCGGTCATGACGTCCGGCGGTGACGCGGTCCTCGCGTCGGTGCCTGGTCGACCGGCCTTGGTGATCAGCACCCCAGGTGCGGAGCCAGTCGCCGAGGGTGGGTATGCCGCCGCCCTCCTCCTTGATGCCTGGGCGCTACTCGACCGGCCGGCCCTCGACGCCGCGCCCGAGGCATTGCGCCGCTGGATGGCGGCCGCGGCGCTGGTCCGGCCGGCTGCGGCGGGAGGGATGGTCGTGGTGACGGGTGTCTCGCCGGGGACCACTGCGCCGGCTCTCGAGGCCCTGATCCGGTGGGATGCGGCGTGGCTCGCGGCGGGCGAGTTGGCGGAGCGGCGGCTTTTGCACCTGCCGCCGGCGGACATCTTCGCCGAGGTTGTCGGCACGCGGGGCGCGCTGGAGGCCATCGCGACGCGGGAGGGCTTGCCGGCAGGCGTGACGGCATACGGCCCGACGCGGCTGCCTGGTGTGGGGCCGGCGGCCGGGGTGGCTCGCTCCGGAGCGGGCGGCGGGGATTCGGGTGATCTCGGTCTCGTGGTGCCATTTCGCTTGCTCCTACGCGCGCGGCCGCAGGATGTCGATGCCCTCGCCACCGTTCTACGACAGGTGCGGGCGGAGCGCAGCGCGCGTAAGGAGACCGACACCCTGCGCGTGCGGATGGGGGTGGCCGATGTGAACTGATGGTCGCTTCCGCAGCGAGCACGGTCGGTGTCATGCCGGGGCGGGGCGTAGAACTGCCGGACATCTAGACTCGACCGGTGTCGATTCAGCGCATCCGACTCTTCGGTGATCCTGTCCTGCGGACTCGGGCGAGTGAAGTCGTCGACTTCGACAAAGAATTGCGCACACTCGTCACCGACCTGACCGAGACCATGCTCGACGCTCCCGGTGCGGGGCTGGCGGCACCGCAAATCGGGGTATCGCTGCGCGTCTTCACGTACTGCGTCGACGGCATCGTCGGGCACTTGATCAATCCCGACCTGGTCCTCGGCGAGGAGGAGCAGGACGGCCCCGAGGGCTGCCTCTCCTTCCCGGAGCTTCGCTATGACACCAAGCGCGCCCTCAATGTCGTGGCGCGCGGTCAAAACATGTGGGGCGAGCCGGTCTTCCTCGAGGGCAGCGAATTGTTGTCTCGGGCGATCCAGCACGAAACCGATCACCTCGACGGGGTGCTCTTCATCGACCGGTTGGACCGGGAAACCCGCAAGCTGGCGATGAAGGCGATTCGCGAGGCTGACTGGGGAGCCGACGGAGCGCCGACCGTCAAGGTCTCGCCCCACTCGACCTTCGGATTGGGCCTGTGATGCGGCTGATTTTCGCGGGGACTCCCGAGGTCGCCCTGCCGTCCCTGAATGCTCTCGTCGGCTCGGCGCACGAGGTGGTGGCCGTCATCACACGACCCGATGCGCCGTCGGGCCGCGGGCGGCGCATGGTCCCGTCGCCAGTCAAGGCGCGGGCGATGGAGTTGGGCATCGAGGTCTGGGAGCCCATGCGCCTGAAAGACCCCGACTTCCTCGATCGGTTGTCGGCGGCCGCGCCCGACCTCTGTCCCGTCGTCGCCTATGGCAACCTCATCCCGCAAGCCGCTTTGGACCTGCCCCGGCAAGGCTGGGTCAACCTGCACTTTTCGCTCCTGCCGGCCTGGCGCGGCGCGGCCCCGGTCCAGCATGCCGTGATCTCGGGCGATCAGATCATCGGCGCCTCGACCTTCCAGATCGAGGCAGGCCTAGACACCGGCCCGGTCTTCGGAACGCTCACCGAGACCGTGCGGCCAACAGATACCTCCGGCGACCTGCTCGGACGCCTCGCCGACGCAGGAGCGGGCCTGCTGCTGGCCACCGTGGACGGCATCGCCTCCGGCGAGTTGGTGGCTGTGCCGCAGCCGGCCGAGGGTGTCAGTCACGCACCCAAGTTGACCGTCGAGGATGCGCGGATCGATTTCGCCCTGCCGGCAATGGCGATTGATCGTCGCATCCGCGGATGCACCCCCGCCCCCGGCGCGTGGACGACCTTCCGCGGCGAGCGCCTCAAGCTCGGACCGGTCACGATCGCGGCTGTCGGTGAAGGGGCCGTGGCGGGGTCACTGGCGCCGGGCGAATTGCGTTTCACCAAGAGCCAGGTCGAGGCGGGAACTGCCACCGGCCCCGTCGTGCTCGGCCAGCTGCAAGCTCTTGGCAAGAAGCCGATGCCGGCCGCGGACTGGGCCCGCGGCACACGTCCGGGACCCGGGGAACGGCTCGGCGCCTGAGACGCCAGCAGCGCGGTTTACTGGCCGGCGGCGTTAGCTTCCAGGGCCGGGCACTTTTGGCCCTTGGCGGGCGCGAGCACCTCGAAGTGCCAGTACTCATTCGCGTAGCGACGGCACAGTCCGAACTTCACGCCATTTTTCTCCAACCACTTCGCGGCGGCATACGGCCCGACATCGACCGCCCCGCCCTTCACGTGCTCAGACTTGTCCGGCGGGAGCACCCAGCGGCTGGCGACCTCGGCCGAGCCGTACTTGGTGATCGCCTCATTGAAGAGTCGCTGCTGGGTTGCCGCCGTGCGATAGCCCGACACGATGTTGATCGTGACGGCATCGGCCGCGGCTGCTTCGCGCGCTCGCGTGATGGCGCGGGTCAGCGCCGGCGAGAGTCCCTCAGTTCCCACATCGCTGCCCGTGGGGGCGTGAGACATCAGCTCGGCATCCGCCCCCGTCGGGGTGACATTCGCGGCGGACGGCTGGGTGGCGGGAGCGTCCTGCGACGCGCGCTCTTCGAGAGCGTGGTGGTAGCTATTGATCGTCGCCGCGCCGATGCCGCCCATCGCCAGCAGCGGCACGCCGATGAGGGCGATGGTGGCGAGCAGCTTGTTGCGCTCGCGCCGGCGTCGCGGCGCGCCGAAGGTCGAGGTCACCTGGCGCTCGGCGGCCGGGTTGTAGGCATTCGCGTAGGGATCGCGCAGTTCGATCTCGTCGCTTGTGGTCGTCACGTCAACCTCCCGGTCCGGTGTGCACGGCTCAACGTATACCGGGTATGTCGCGGTTCCGGCGCGCCACGCCGGTAACCGGACGCGGCCACGACCTGGTTAGGCTCGGGCCTCGTGAGTGAGGCATCGAGCGGCAGGCCAGGCGAGCGCCGCGGCAGGAGTGAAGGGGACCGACGGCGGCCGGACCGCAGCGGGCGCTCGGCCACCCGCCCCAGCGAGCGGGGCCGGACGGGCGATCCGGCGCGGCTCGCGGCATACACCGTGATGCGCCGGGTTGCTGACGGCGGCTACGCCAATCTCGAACTCCCACACGAGCTGCGGCGGCGGCGCTTGCGCGGCCGCGATGCGGCATTCGCCACCGAAATGACCTATGGCGCAACGCGATTGCGCGGTGTCTACGACGCGATCATCGAGATTGCCGCCGACCGGCCAATCGCCCGGATCGACGGGGGAGTGCTCGACACGCTGCGGCTCGGCGCGCACCAATTGCTGGGTATGCGGGTGCCGGTCCACGCGGCTGCCGACACCACCGTTGCGTTGGCCCGGCAGGTCAATGGTGCCGGGGCTGCCGGTTTGGTCAATGCCGTGATGCGCCGGATCAGTGAGCGGGACCTCGACGCCTGGTTGGACGCCATCACGCCGACCGATGGCGACGTCACGACCGCGCTCGCTATCCGGCACTCGCACCCGGAGTGGATCGCCAAGGCGCTGCGTCAAGCGCTCCTGGGTCACGGCGCATCCGACAAGGTGACCATCGACGCCGACCTCGACCGGCTGCTGGCGATCGACAATGTCCCCGCCGAGGTCAACCTCGTCGCCCGGCCCGGCCTGGTGACCGTCGACGACCTCGTTGGCGAGGGGGCGATCGTGCATCCGCACGTCGCCACGGCGGCTCTGCTTCCCGGCGGCGATCCCGGCGCCCTAGCAGCGGTCCGCGACGGTCGCGCGGCCGTGCAGGATGCCGGCAGTCAGGTCGTGGCCTTGACCCTCGCGGCGGCCCCGATCGAATCCGGCTCTCAGCACGAGCGCTGGCTGGACCTCTGTGCCGGTCCGGGTGGCAAGGCCGGCCTCCTCGCCGCGCTGGCCATCGAGCGTGGCGCCGACCTGGTGGCCAACGAGATCACGCCCCACCGCGCCGAGCTCGTCGCGCAGACTCTTGGTGCCGCCATGGACCGAGCCGCAAAGAGCGACTCAAAGATCGAGGTGCGCACCGGCGACGGTCGGGAGATCGGCGAGGACGAGCCGGCGGCATACGACCGGATCCTCATCGATGCTCCCTGCACGGGCCTCGGTGCCCTGCGCCGGCGTCCCGAGGCGCGGTGGCGCCGGACCCCGGGGGATCTGGCCGCCCTCGGGGTGCTCCAGCGCGAACTCCTCGGCAGCGCGCTCGACGCGCTCGCTCCTGGCGGGGTTGCGGTGTATGCGACGTGCAGCCCGCACCTCGCGGAGACCACCTTCGTCGTCGGGGATGTCCTGAAGAAGCGCCCGGATATCGAGCAGGTGGACGCCCGCCCGGTGGTCGAGGCCGTGACTTTCGGGTGGGCGGGGACGATGGGCTCGGGGCCGGCTGTCCAACTCTGGCCCCACGTGCACGGCACCGATGGCATGTTCCTGGCTGTGCTGCGCAAGCGCGCGTGACGGATACGCTTGCGGCCGTGCAGATCTCGCCCAGCATCCTGTCCGCGGACTTCGCCAACCTGCAAGCGGAGTTGGATGCCATCGCGAGCGCCGATTGGGCGCATGTCGATGTCATGGACGGGCATTTCGTCCCCAACCTGACGCTCGGGTTGCCGGTCGTGGAGCGGCTTGCTCAAGTCAGCCCGGCGCCGATCGACGCGCACCTGATGATCGAAGACCCGGACCGGTGGGCTCCGATGTATGCCGAAGCGGGGGCTTCGTCGGTGACCTTCCACATCGAGGCGGCCGCGAATCCCATTGCGCTGGCACGCAATCTGCGTGCCGCCGGAGCACGCGCGTCGATGGCGATCAAGCCGGGAACCGCTTTCGGGCCGTATGCCGATCTGTTGCCCGAACTCGACATGGTGCTCGTCATGACGGTCGAGCCGGGCTTTGGTGGTCAGGCCTTCATGTCCGATCAGATGCCGAAGGTTCGTGAGGTTCGCGAGGCCGTGAGGAGGTACGGCGGCGAGGTGTGGATCCAGGTCGACGGTGGTGTTTCCGCCCGGACGATCGAAGAGTGTGCGGACGCCGGAGCGGATGTCTTTGTCGCGGGTTCCGCGGTCTACAACGCCGAGTCGGCCTCGGCGAATATCGCGACGCTGCGTGCGCTCGTCGCGGGCCACGCGCACTGACGGTGACCACGTGGTGACGCGGCTGCTGGACGAGGTCGGCGTGGCGGCATACCTCACGGACCAACAGCTTGTCGGGTCGATGGTCGCGGGGGAGGAGGTGCGCGGTGTCGAGTTCGACGGGTGCGCCTTTGACGGCGGAGTGCTCGCCGGCGCTCTCCTGCTCGGCTGCACGTTCACCGAGTGCACCTTCACCGGCATCGACCTGGCGCGCGCCAGCGTGACCGATTCGACCTTCCGGGAGTGCCGCTTCGTCGAATCTCGGCTGATGGGCGTCAATTTCGCGCTCGCGCATGCCGGCGCGATCTCGTCAGCCTTCGCGTTCGAGCACTGTCGCATGGACTATGCAAGCTTCCACGGCCTGGGGTTGACTAGCTCGTCCTGGCACGGCTGCCGGCTGCTCGACGCCGACTTCGGCGAATGTGACCTGCGCAGAACGGATTTCGCGGGAAGCGACTTGTCGGGGGCAAGCTTTGCTGGCGCTGACCTGCGGGACGCCTCGCTCATCGGCGCGGTGAACTATGCGCTCGATGTGCGTGACGTGAAGGTCAAGGGCTTGCGCGTCGAGGCTTCCGGGGCCGGTGGCTTGCTGTCCGCCTTCGGGATCGTCGTCGACTGATGCATCGGGCGGATGACCCGCGTCAGGTTGTCCGCTCGTCCTCGCGCAGGTGCGGTGTCCAGTTGATCCGCGTGGCAATGGGCGTGTCGGGCCAGCGGGGGTCCTCGTGGAGCAGCGAGACGGCCGTGTTGTCGATATCGATCCACCCGCCGATCTGCTCGATGCGCAGGAAGGCCATCAGGAGGTATTGCGTGAAGTGCCCGTGCGTGACGAGAGCGATTGTTGAATCGCTCGGATGCTGTTGTCGCACAGCGTCAATGGCGGTCTTTGCTCGGTCGAGGACGGCGTCAAGCTGTTCCACCTCACCGCGCCACCAGCCCTGCTCATCGATCTCGTCGGCGAGCTGCAGCCGGGCGTACAAGGTGAGCAACTCCCTGCGGGACGCGCCCGGGTGCGGCCAGCGATCGCCGGTGTCGGGGTCCTCGTCGAAGGGTCCCGAGGTCTCGAAAATGTCGAGGTGGTGCAGGGGCAAGTCCACGGCGTCGGCGATCGGCGCCGCCGTCTGCACGGCCCGGGTCATCAGGCTGGTGTAGATCGCGTCGATCGACCAGGGTAGGACGCCGGCAGCGATGGCGTCGGCGAGCTTGCTCGCCTGTTCGTGGCCGCGCTCGGTGAGAGGGGTGTCGGGGTGGCGACCCGTGGACTCGCCGGTCTGCTGCCAGAGCAGGTTATTGCCGGACTGACCGTGACGGATGAGGACTAGGCGCATCCGGCCATTGTGCCGAAGGTGCCCCGGCCCACCTGGGAAGCAGCGTCAGGTGGCTGACGGATCCGCCACCCGCCCGACGAAGAGCGGAGCGTTCGTCGCGGTGTCGTGGATGACGAACAAGAAGGGCCTGTCGAAGACGACCTCACGCGGCGGCCCCGCGCTCCCCATCGACAGGGCGATCACGACCGCGGTGGCGGCGGCGGCCTCCGTGCCGACCTCGTCCACCGCGACATACGCCTCGTGCAGCACCGCCGCGATCTTGAGCCGCTCGGCGCGCGTGATGCCGGAGAAGTCGGCGCGGGTGTCGTCGAAGGCGTCCGGTATCCCGAGGCGAGTTAAGGTGTCATTGAGTCTGCTGGGCGATCGGAAAGTCCAGCGCGGCAGCACGATTCGTGCGCCGTGCCCGGCCTCTGCTGTCGTGAGATGGTCCAAGCCACCAGCGCTGAGCCATTCCGCGTGCGCCGCGGCTCCCGCATCGGCGGTCTTCACCAACGTCATCGCTAACTCCGCGCCGTGGTACGACATCCGGATCGCCTCCCACCCGGTGCCCGAGAGGTATGCGGACCCGTTGGGCGATCCGCTCATCATCGGCACCGAAACGCGGGAGCCGTCCTCGCGGGTGAACTCGCGGTCGCCAGTATCCGCTGTCTTGAACGGATCGGCCCACTGCGCCACGAACCGCAGCGCGTTCACGAGCACCAAACGCGTCTTGTCATCCAGAGCCCCTCAGGAATGAGCTCCGGAATGCGGGAGTCGGTTTCCTCGCTCACCCAGCCATTGATCGCTCGCCGGGCGGCCTCGGGCTGACCGTAGTCGACGGTGTGGACGGGGGCGCCATACCGGCGCGCCATCGCCTCGAGGAAGGGCTGCTCGATGGGGTACTTCGCTTGCGGCCAGAGCGAATTCGCGAAGGTCAGGACAATCTCGTAGGGCTCCGCGCCCTGTGGTGTGAAGCGGCCCGCCTTCTTGGCGAGAGAAGCAACGACGGCGCCGAGGTGCGCATTGGTCGTCGCGAGGTCCCCGTGCCGCAAGACGTCGAGCATCTGCGCGGCCGTGGTGCCCGCGCACCATTGACGGTCATTCCGAGGGCGATGGCGATCGAGGCCGGCGAGATCGCGAGATTTCCCTTCTGCTTCGACAACAGGTCGGCCAAGACCGCGGACCCGAATTGCCGCAGACCCGCCGCCCCAGCACGCGCCTAGGCGTCCGTGAACGTGGCACGACTCGCCGTGCCGCGCAAGACCTCAGCCGCTGCTGCGGGCCTCGTGGAGCAGGCACTCAAACCCGCGCCCAGCGCGAGCAGGGGCACGCCGAAGGCGATCTGCTGCACGATAATTCGACGGCTCGCGGTGGCGGAGCGAATGGCTGACGGCGACGGCACACGCCGTGGACGCGCGACTTCTGCAACTCGTTCCCGCCCCGACCGGTCAGGTGAAGAGCGAGTCGGCCATCGGCTCGTCGACCGCCAGGATCCGCATCGAGTGGCTGTCGCCAGCGGTCTCGCCCGGCGCGGGGGAGAGGCTGACCGGCAGGCCGGTCTCGAGATCGAGTCCGACGAGCCATTGAGCCGGGTAGGTCCGGTCCCCGAGGTATGCCGGCGGGCCGGCCTCGCCATACTCCAGCCGATTGGCGATCGGTCCGGGCAGCATGGCGCAGCACGAGCAGCGAGGGTAGTAGTGCTCGATCGGCGCGACGGTGGCCCACCAGGTGGTGCGCCCGAAACGCTCGGTGACCATGACATCGCGAATGTCCGTGCCAGGGAGGGTGATTGGCACGTCACCGGCGTAGTTCACGCCGTCGGCCAGCTCCTGCGGGTCCAGGAGAGCGAGCCAGTAGTAGTTGTGGAAGTACAGGCCGTGGTCGTCGCCGTCCGTCGCCAAGGTGCGCGTCAGCACCAGGCCGTCCGGGCGCCGCGTATGCGGACGGTCCGGCGGCTGGGGCCCGAGCCAGCCGCGCCGCTCGATCGCGATCTCGCCTTCCGGCATCTCGACCCGCACATCCCCCGGGCGGCGCAGCCAGGCATGGAGCGGCGTGTCGAGCGTGGCCACCATCGACCAGCTCGACCAGGTCAGCTCAAACTCGACGGATTGCCAGAGCCACGGTGCGCTGCGGGCCAGGGCGCGCCAGTCCTCGGCGGTGGGGATCGTCATACCCTGATGGGACCACCCCGGCGGGCGGGTGCGCCACCGGAATAGCTAGGCAACGGCAGCTGTGACCACCGCCATGCGGCGGGAGGGGGAGGCTGCGGCATACTGGCCCCACGTGCTCCGGGGTCGGTGCAATTCCGAACCGGTGGTGATAGTCCACGACCCGCTGGCAGCCAGTCAGCGGTTGACCTGGTGAAACTCCAGGACCGACGGTGAAAGTCCGGATGGTAGGCAGCACGTACGGCGGGTATGCCGTGGCCCACGTCCGCGTGGACCGCGCGGGTGCCCGGTGTGCAATGTCCCCGGAGTTCGTCCGTGCTCAATCGAACTTCCAAGGACGAACACCAATGATCACCACTCTCGCCGCCGCGGATGCCGCGACCGGCAATATCTTCCAGCGACTGATCGACTGGACCATCCCCGTCGGCTCCTATTCGGTCCACGGGCTCGAAGTCATCGGCATCCTCATCGGATTCGCCTCGGCATACCTCGGGATGAAGCGCTGGGTCTGGGCCTGGCCGGTCGGGATCAGCGCCAACATCATCCTGTTCTTCGTCTACCTCGGCGCGCTCTTCGCGGCCGACGAGCGCATCCCGCTCTTCGGACAGGCGGGCCGGCAGGTCTTCTTCATCGTCACGAGCATCTATGGCTGGTGGCGCTGGAACGAGAGCCGCAAGCGCCGCGGCGTCGACAACGCCGCCCCGGCCATCACCCCGCGCTGGGCGAGCACCAAGGAGCGCTATGCGATGGTCGCGCTCTGGCTGCTCGGCACCGTCTTGGTGCATCAGGTCTTCGTCGCGCTGTGGAATGCCGCGCCGAATCCCTACTGGCAGCCGCAGTGGTGGTTCTACTGGTGCGATGCCTGGATCTTCGTCGGCTCGATCATCGCGACCTTCGCGATGGCGCGCGGCTGGAACGAGTTCTGGCTGGCCTGGATCGGCGTGGACCTCGTCGGCGTCCCGCTCGGCTTCGCCACGGACTACGTCCCGACGGCCGTGATGTACAGCTTCTACGGCCTCTTCGTGCTCTACGGCTTCAGCCAGTGGGTCAAGGCCAGCCGCGCCGCGGGCACCGCGGATCGCGTCGAGGACCGCGTCACAGTCTGAGCGCGCGCGGCTGGCATGGACGGGGGCGGGCCTACTCGGCCCGCCCCCGTACTCTTGGTGCACGTGAAGAGCTTCGATCAGCTGTATGCCGAGCTGGCGGACAAGGCGGCCACCCGGCCCGCCGGGTCCGGGACCGTGGCGGCCTTGGACGCGGGCGTCCATATGATCGGCAAGAAAATCGTCGAAGAGGCGGCCGAGGTCTGGATGGCCGCCGAATACGAAGGCAAGGACAAGACGGCCGAGGAGATCAGCCAACTCCTCTATCACCTGCAAGTCCTCATGCTGGCCACCGGGCTGACCCCCGACGACGTCTACAGCTATCTCTAGGAACGACTTTCGTATGCTGCGCCTCGCCGTCCCCAACAAGGGCTCGCTCGCCGAGTCCGCCATCGACATGCTCAAAGAGGCGGGCTATCGCACCCGCCGCGACCCCAAGGAACTCATCGTCACCGACCCGGACAATGGGGTCGAGTTCTTCTATCTGCGCCCGCGTGATATCGCCGTCTATGTCGGCTCGGGGACTGTCGACGCCGGCATCACCGGCCGCGACCTGCTCCTCGATGCCGGCTCCGGCGCCGAGGAGGTCATGGCCCTCGGCTTCGGTGCCTCGACCTTCCGGTATGCCGCCCGCCCCGGTGAAGTGACCGAGGTCGCGGGGATCTCCAGCCGGCGGGTGGCCACGTCATACCCCGGGCTCGTGGCCAAGCACCTGGCCCAGGCCGGGGTGCAGGCGGATGTTGTGCGGCTCGATGGGGCTGTCGAAACCGCCATCACCCTCGGGGTGGCCGATGTCATCGCCGATGTCGTCGAGACCGGGACCACGCTGCGAGCCCAAGGCTTGGAGCCCTTCGGTGAGCCGATCTTGCGGTCGGAGGCGGTCTTCATACGCCGGCCGGGGACGCAGCAAACCGCGGCGGTGGAGACGGTGCGGCGGCGGCTCGTGGGGGTGGTCACGGCCCGGCACTATGTCCTCATGGACTATGACTGCCCGGCCTCGCTGGTGGAGCAAGCCTGCTCGCTGACGCCCGGCCTGGAGTCTCCGACGGTCTCGCCGCTGCAGAATCCTGAGTGGGTGGCGGTGCGCTCGATGGTGCCGCGCTCGCAGACGAATCGGGTAATGGATGCGCTCTATGACCTTGGCGCGCGGGCCATCCTCGTGACCGAAATCAGCGCATGCCGGCTGTGACCCCTGCTGCGGAGGCGCCCTTTGTCCCGCGCCGCGGCCGGGCGATGGCGATCATTTCCGGGGTCATCGCGACTGTCCTCTCGGGCGTCATCGCGATCCTGCTGCCGGGCCCTGAGGTCGGCGGCAAGTGGGGGCCGATGGACAAGCTCATGGTGTGGTCGCTTGGGCTGGCGATCGCGGCGCTGATGGTGCGCTATGCGCTGATCAAGGCGTGGCCGCAGGACGATGGACTGCGCGTGCGCAACCTCATCCTCACCCAAACCTTGCCGTGGTCCGAGATCGAGGATGTGCGCTTCGGCGGCGGCGAGCCGTGGGTGATGATCGAAATGGCCGAGGGGGAGAGCGTCGCGGTGATGGCGATCCAGCGCGCGGACGGCCCGGTGGGCGTCGCCGAGGCGGCCCGACTCGCTGCGCTGGTCGACGCGCATCAGGGCCGGACGTCGTCGGCCTAGACGCCGAATAGCGGCCCCACTCCCGTGGGCCGAGCGGAGCGGGTTTTCTGCCGAGCCGAGCGGGGTTTCTGCCGAGCCGAGCGGCCTTTGCGGTTGGGAGCGGGGCTATGGCCCCGCTCGCGTGCGGATGCCCCGCTCCGCTCAGCCGTGGCCGACGGGCTCGAGGTCCGGGCGAAGCCGGGCGACGGCCGCGATCTGGACGATGACCAGGAGGGCCAGCCCACCCCATACGCTCCCGAAGCCACCGGAGGCGTCGCGCACCAACCCCAACACGGTCGGGCCGAAACCGGCCAAGAGATAGCTGACTCCCAAGCCCATCGCGGACAGCCGAGCACTGGCCGAGGTGGAAGTGGCATAACTCACGAGCAGAACCAAGCCCACGGCGAATGACCCTCCTTGGCCGACACCGAGCAGAGTTGCCCATAGCCACGGCGCCGAGTCCGGAGCCGCCAGGACACCCAGATCTCCGGCGACGATCGCCGCGGCCGCGGGAAGCAGGAGGAGCCGCCGGTCGCGGACCCGATCGGCAAGAGCCGGCCCGGCGAATCCGGCCACCATCTGGGTCGCCGTGAAGACCGAGAGGAGGTAGCCCGAGCGCTCGCCGGACCAGCCGTGATCGACATAAGTCGGGGCCAGCCAGGCCAGCGAGGAGTAGAACTGCCAGGATTGCAGGGCGAGGAATGTCGTCACGATGATGGCCGTCGGATGCCGCCACGGCAGGCGCACGTCCGCCGGTGTGTCGTCGGTGTCGAGACTTGGCGCGTCATGATGGATGCTCCGCGAAAGCGGAAGCCAGAGAAGCAAAGCCGCGACGGCCGGCAGCGCCCAGAGGGCGAGCGAATGCGACCACGAGCCGAGGGCGACGGCGAGCGGCACGCTGACCGCCGATGCCACGCCGGCGCCGCCCATCATCGCCAGCATGTAGGCGCCGGTGACCAGCCCCGCCCGCTCCGGCGGGAAGAGATGCTTGACCAGTCCCGGGAGGAGAGTGCCGACGATAGCGATCCCGACTCCGGCGAGGAAGGTGCCGGCATACACAGAGGTATGCCCGCCCAGCCCCCGCAAAGCCGCCCCGAGACTGATCGCGGCGATGCCGGCGGCGATGGGCGTGGCTGCGCCAGAACGGATCGCCGCACGGTGCGCGAGGGGTGCGAAGGCCCCCATACACAGCACCGGAAGTGCCGTGAGCGCGCCGATCCAGCCCGACCCCAGGCCCAGCCCGCTCGCGATCTCCTTGGTCAGCGGCGGAACGCTGGCGATGACGCCGCGCAGGTTCGCCGCCACGGCCAGGACGCTGAGCAGGATCAGGCCCTGTCCGGCGAGCGGTCGAGGAGGTGTCGCGGGGGTCGAAGTCACGGGCCATTGTCGCGCGTTCACCTGCAAGGACGGTGCGGTCGTCGGCGGTCAGGGGAACCTGCCACCGGGTGCTAGCGTCTGCTGGCCTGGATTCTCGGAGGGGAGAATCGGGTGTTTCGCCGAGGCCGAGGTCCGTCTCGGCGTGGAGAGAAGGAATCAGCATGCGTCGTTCCATCACGATCCTGAGCGGGGCCGCAGCCCTGACGATGGTCGCCACCGGTCTTGCCGCTGTGCCGGCGGGTGCCTCGAGTGCCCCGGCCCCGCGGCCGGTCGCGGGCACCCAGGTCCCGGTCTATGCCGGGCCCCTCGGCGGCGTGCCGAGCTTCGTCGACGACTCGGCCGGCGCCAAGGCCGCGCCGACCGCGAAATTCGTGGTCACCTACACGGGCTTCTCGGCGGAAGCCAAGGCCGCCTTCCAGCGTGCGGTCAACATGTGGGCTGGCAAGCTCAACAGCTCCGTCCCGATCACCGTCAAGGCCAGCTGGGAGCCCCTCGGCAGCGGCATCCTCGGCTCGGCCGGGCCGTCATACGCCTGGGACATCGGTGGTGTGCTCTACGTCGACGCGGTCGCCAACAAGAAGTCCGGCAAGCAGCTGAACGCAGCGCCCGACGTCGTCGCCCGCTTCAGCAGCAACTTCTCGAACTGGCACTTCGGCACCGGCCCGGCCCCGGCCGGCAAGTATGACTTCCAGTCCGTCGTCGCGCACGAGCTCGGCCATGGGGTCGGATTCCTCGGCGCTGGCCGCGTGAGCGGGAGCCTGGGCTCCGTGCGGATTAGCGGCAAGAACATCTCGTATGACCGCTACACCCGCCTCGGCTCCACCGCCACCAGCCCGTTGCTGTGGAAGATGCCCGACAACTCCACCCAGCTCGGCAGCGCCCTGCGCAGCAACAACGTGTACTTGGACACGCCTGCGGTCCGCTCGGCCAATGGCGGCAAGTCGGCCAAGCTCTATGCCCCTTCCACGTGGCGCCAGGGCAGCAGCTATAGCCACCTCGACGAGGCGACCTTCCCCAAGGGCAACCCCAACTCGCTGATGACTTACGCCATCGGCGGCGGCGAAACCATCCGCACCCCCGGCAATGTCGGCATGGCCGTGCTGAAGGCGGTCGGCTGGTAGGCGGCGCCTCTCTGCTGTTTCTCTCCGGATGCCGGAAAGTTGAGGTTCGGGTGACTTTCTAGGGCACCCGAACCTCAAGCTTTCGGCATCCGGAGAGAAAAGAGGGACTCGCTCCCCGCGCATAAACTCGGGCGCATGGCTCTGGCGGCGCGTGTGATTCCCTGCCTGGACGTCGATGCGGGGCGGGTGGTCAAGGGGGTCAACTTCGAGAACCTGCGGGATGCGGGCGACCCGGTGGAGCTGGCGGCGGCATATGGTGCCCAGGGGGCCGATGAGCTGACCTTCCTCGACGTGACGGCCAGCAGCGGGGGGCGCGAGACGACCTACGACATCGTCCGGCGCACGGCCGAGCAGGTCTTCATCCCTCTGACGGTCGGTGGGGGAGTGCGCAGCGTCGACGATGTCGACAAGCTGCTGCGGGCGGGCGCGGACAAAGTGGGCATCAACACCGCCGCGATCCACCGGCCGGCAGTCATCTCGGAGATTGCGGATCGTTTCGGCGCCCAGGTGCTCGTGCTGTCGGCGGACGTGCGGCGGCGCGTTGGCGAAGATGGCGCGCCGGTCGGAGGCTTCGAAGTCACCACCCACGGCGGCCGCCAGAGCGCCGGCCTGGACGCGATCGAATGGTGTTCGCGCGCAGCGCAACTCGGGGCTGGCGAGATCCTGCTGAACTCCATGGACGCCGACGGCACCACGCAGGGTTTCGATATCGAACTCATCGAGCAGGTGCGCCGCGAGGTCTCGATCCCGATCATCGCCAGCGGCGGGGCTGGTATACCCGAGCATTTCGCGCAGGCTCTCGATGCGGGTGCCGATGCGGTCTTGGCGGCCTCGGTTTTTCATTTCGGCACCCTGACTATCTCGCAGGTCAAGGACGCCATCGCCGCGCACGGTCATCCGGTGCGCCAAGTGCAGGCAGGATAGGACCATGACGCGATTCGCCCGGGCCGAGCGGGAGGCCCTCAGCGACACCTTTCTTGAGGTCGGGCCCGACGCCCCCACCTTGTGCAGCGACTGGACCACCGCCGATCTGGCCACCCACCTGGTCGTCCGCGATGGCCGGCCCGACCTGATCGTCGGCCCGATGCTGCCGATTATCGGCGGCGCGGCGAAGCGGCAGGTGCGCGCCATCAAGCACCAGCCCTGGCTCGATCTCGTGGAGTCCGTCCGGACCGGCCCGCCGATCTATTCGCCCACCCGGCTGGGGCCGGTCGACGAGTTCGTCAACCTCATCGAGTTCTACGTCCATCACGAGGATGTCCTGCGTGCCGGCGAGCGCACCGACCGCCGCGTCATCCCCGAGGCCGAACAGCGCGCTCTGTGGTCCGCACTGGACCGGATGGCGAAGCTGATGTTCCGCCGCGCTTCCGTTGGCGCGGAACTGATTTCGCCGCTGGGTCGGATCGTTGCCAAGCCGGCCACTCCGCGCGGCAGCGTCGCGGTCGAGGGCGCCCCCGGGGAACTGGTGCTCGCGGCATACGGCCGGCGCGCCCAGGCGGAGATCACCAGCCGCGGCAGCGACGACGCGGTGGACGCGCTGTGGTCGAGCAAGTTGGGCATCGCGTGACGGCTGCGCATGCCGGTTCCTGAGTATGCCGACCGCTGACCTCGCGGACGGCGCGGCCACCGATCGGGTGATCCGGCGGGCAGCACGGGTCGTCGCCATCGGTGTCCGTTCGCAACCGCGGCTGTTCGCCATCGCCGTCGCCGGGAGTGTGCTCTATGGCGTCATGACGGCCGGGATGGCGCAGGCCGTCGGCTGGGTGACGGCCAACCAGATCACGCCGGCCATCGCGGACGGCCACCTCACCGGGCGGCGAGCACTGATCATCGGGGCGACGATCGGCTCGGTCGTGCTCCTGACGACGATCGGGGTTCTGCTGCGCCGAATCGGCGGCGGGTTCACGGTCTTCAATGTCGGCGCTGAGTACCGCCGGTTGGTGACGCGCCAATACTTGCGCTTGCCGCTCGCCTGGCATCACCGGCATCCCTCCGGGCAATTACTCTCCAATGCGCACGCCGATGTCGAGGCGACGTGGGGCATCTTCATGCCGCTGCCGATGGCGCTCGGCGTCATCGTCATGCTCATCGCTGGCCTGATCCAGATGCTCCTGATCGACCCGGTGTTGGCGCTAGTCGGCATGGTGATCTTCCCGCTGCTCTTCGCGGTCAATGCCGCCTTCCAGCGCCGAATGAGCGCGCGCGTCACCAAGGCTCAGCAGCTGCGGGCCGAGGTGGCCGAAGTGGCGCACGAGTCCTTCGAGGGCGCCCTGCTCGTCAAAGTCATGGGGCGTGAAGCCCGGGAGACCGAACGCTTCGCCGAGGTCAGCGACCGGCTGCGGGTCGCCGCCATCGCGGCCGGCCGAACCCGCGGCACCTTCGACCCGATTATCGAGGCGATCCCCACATTTGGCACCCTCGCCGTCCTCGGGATCGGCGTCGGCCGCGTCGCCTCCGGGGCGGTGACGACCGCCGAACTGGTGCAACTGGCATACCTCATCTCCGTCCTCGCCTTCCCGGTCCGCGCCCTCGGCTGGGTGCTCGGCGAGGTGCCGCGCACCCTCGTCGGCTGGGAGCGCGTCAACGCCGTGCTCAGTGCCCAGGGATCGATGGGACACGGGCCGACCCGCCTGGCGGGGCAGACTCCTGGGGCGCGCTTGCGGCTGGAGGGCGTGGGCTACGACTACGCGCTCGCGCAGGGGGAGCACAGCGCACCGAGCGCCATACCCGCCCTTGAGGACATCACCCTGGACGTGCCCGCTGGGCGGACGGTCGCGATCGTCGGCCCGACCGGCGCCGGCAAGTCCACGCTCTCGGCGCTCCTCATCCGGCTGATGGACCCGACGAGCGGACGCGTGTTGCTGGACGGCACCGACCTGCGCGATCTGGCCCCCGGTGCCCTCGCGGAACAAGCGGCGCTGGTGCCGCAGGGGACATTCATCTTCGACGACACGATCCGTGGCAATGTCACCCTCGGCGCCGAGGTCCCCGACGAGACCGTATGGCGCGCGCTGCGCACCGCGCACGCTGACGGCTTCGTCGCCCACCTGCCCGACGGCCTCGACACCACGGTTGGGGAGCGGGGCGCCACCTTGAGCGGTGGGCAGCGTCAGCGGCTCGCGCTCGCGCGCGCCCTGGTGCGCCAGCCCCGGCTGCTGGTGCTGGACGACGCGACATCCGCGGTTGACCCCACGGTGGAACAGGCAATCCTTGCCGCCCTCGGCGCCGGGACAGGCGGGATGACTGTGCTCGTCGTGGCCTATCGCATGTCGACGATCGCGCTCGCCGACGAGGTGGTCTTCCTCGATCAGGGGCGGCTCGTCGACCGCGGAACGCACGCCGAGCTGCTCGCTCGCTGTCAGGGCTACACCGACCTGGTCACGGCGTATGCCCGGGAGGCCGCCGAGCGCGCCGCCGTCGCCTCCGACGAGGAGCAGGTAGATGACGCGGCGATCGCAGCGGGAGGGGAGCGATGAGCGCTGCCGCTGTGCCGTCGGAGACGGGAGGCGCCCGGGTCCGCACCACCGCCTGGGGGACGGTGCGGCGCGGCATCCGGCTGTCACCCGAACTGACCCGCGGCCTGCGGGTCACCCTGGTCCTGGCGGTGCTCGCGACGGCTGGGCGGGTCGTCATACCCGTGGTTGTGCAGCGGGTCACCGACGACGGGCTGCTCGTCGCGGGAGGACCCGACACCGGCCTCGTCTACCGCTATTTGGCCATGGCGGCGGTCGTCGTCGTGCTCACCGCGCTGGCGGTGTATGCCGTGAACGTCCGCCTCTTCACCGCCTCCGAATCCGGCCTGGCGACCTTGCGGGTCAAAGCTTTTCGGCATATTCACGATCTGTCGGTCCTGACGCAGAATGCCGAGCGGCGCGGATCGATGGTGGCGCGGGTGACGACCGATGTCGACACGATCAGCCAGTTCGTGCAATTCGGCGGGATCATGCTCATCGTCAGCCTCGGGCAGATCACGCTGGCGACGGTGCTCATGGTGCTCTACAGCCCGGTGCTCGCTGCCGTGACGTGGGGCTGTTTCATCCCGCTGCTGATCGTCGTGCGGCGGATGCAGCGGTCGCTCGGGACGGCATACACCCAGGTGCGCGAGCGGGTCGGCGATGTCCTCGCCGCGGTCTCGGAGTCGGTGGTGGGCGCGGCGACGATCCGCAGTTTCGGGGTCGAGCAGCGCACCGCCCAGCGCCTCGACACGGCCATCGAGGACCACCGGCAGGCGGCGACCACCGCGCACATTCGGTCATCGATCGCCTTCTCGGCGGGGCAATTCGTCGGCGGAATCACCGTCGCCGTGGTGCTCGTCGTCGGGACCTGGCTCGCAGCGCGCGGCGATATGACGCTCGGTGCGCTGCTGGCATACCTCTTCCTCGTCGGGCTCTTCACGCAGCCGGTGCAACAGGCCACCGAGATCCTCAACGAGCTCCAGAATGCGGTCGCCTGCTGGCGTCGCGTGATCGAGGTGCTCGACACGCCGGCCGATGTCGCCGACCCCGGCGCGGGTGGCGTCGACCTGCCGCGCGGGCCGATTACGGTGGATTTCGCGGACGTGAGCTTTGCCTATCCCGGTGGTGAGCAGGTCCTGCACGGCGTCACCGAGCATGTCGCGCCGCGCAGCCGGATCGCGGTCGTCGGCGAGACCGGCTCGGGCAAATCGACCTTCGCGCGGCTGCTGACTCGGCTGATGGATCCGAGCAGCGGTGCGGTGCTGCTCGATGGCGTGGATGTACGCGATGTCCGGTTCGCTTCCCTGCGATCGCGAGTCGTCATGGTGCCGCAGGAAGGCTTCCTGTTCGACGATTCGGTCTTGGAGAACATCCGGTTCGGCGGACCGCACAGCCGGGCCGATGTGGCGTTGGCGCTGACCGAACTCGGCCTCGATGCCTGGGTCGAGGGACTGCCGGACGGCCTCGACACCGCCGCTGGGCAGCGGGGCGAGTCGCTCTCGGCGGGGGAGCGGCAGCTCGTCGCCCTGACCCGCGCCTATCTCGCCGATCCCGACCTCCTGGTTCTCGATGAGGCCACCTCCGCCGTCGACCCGGCGACGGAGGTCCGCCTGCAGCGGGCCCTGGATTCGCTCTCGCGCGGCCGCACCTCCATCGCGATCGCCCACCGCATCTCCACCGCTGAGGCGGCGGATGAGGTAATCGTCATGGACGCCGGCCGGGTGGTCCAGCGGGGTCCGCATGCGGTGCTCGTCACCGAGCTCGGGCCGTATGCCGCCCTCCACGCCTCCTGGGTCGCCAACCAGGCCGCGCACTGAGTGGTGCTGCGTTGGTCGCGCACGGGCAGTGTGAACGGACGGCTCAGCCCAGCAGTGGGGGCGCCACCGAGAGGTAGCGATGCCGCGTCGGCGTGGTCAGTCCCGTCACGTGGGTATGCCGTCCCGCCCCAGGCCCTTCCTGCGGGTCCAGGACGCGGGTGGTGAACCCGGGGAGTTCTTTGGTGTAGTTGCAGCGGGCGCAGAGTCCTTGTCCGTTGTGCAGTGAGGTGGGTCCGCCGTCGGCCGCTGATCGGATGTGGTCGGCGTGGCGGATGGTGGCGTCGCAGTATGGCGTGCGGCAGGTGTCGTCGCGCAGGATCAGGGCGGCGCGGAGTCGGGGTGGGAAGAGCCGGGCGATGGCGTCGAGCGCGAGGAGGTCGCGGCCGTCGGGGCTGGTGAAGATTCTGGTCAGGAAGACCTGCGCCGGCTCGGCCAGTCGAGTGCCGCCAGGGGTGGGAGCCGGCGGTGGCGAATCGTGTTGGGGTGACGCGGTTTTCACTGGGTCGGGTGGTTCGCACCCGTGGAGGAGGAGCCGTCGGGCGAGGGCTGCGGGGAGTATGCCGTGTCCCGGGATCCGGGCGGGTGTCTCGGTGCTCCGTGACCCGCGTGTGGCAACGGGTGCGAGGGTCGGATGGGTGTTGTCCCTGTCTCCCGGGTGACCGTGTGCGCCTGGGCTACTCGACGTCTGGCCGGCTGTGGAGTCGTCGCCGTCCGTCTCAGTCGGCTCAGTGGCGCCGGGATCGATGGTCGTTATGTCGGTGTTGGCGGGCTCCGTCGCGAAGAGGCTTTCGGCGGGCATGACGAGGTTGAGGGCGACGGGGCAGGCTTGACCGGGCGTCAGACCGGTCAGCCACCGCAGCGCAGCATCAGCCATCACCTGGGCGTGGGTCCGATCGCCCAGCGGGTCAGCGGGAGTCTCACCGTCGTCGGTTTCGTGGTGGCCGGCGACGACGGCGGTGGCGTGCCGGTGCACGGCGGCATACGCGCTGACGATCCCTGTCAATGGCCCGAAGATCGACAGGTACGCCATGCCGTCGGGTGCGGGGCGGGTCCACACACCCCGTTCCGACATTGCGCGTTCGTGTTTGGCCACGACAGCGGCGGGGTCGAGTTCCGCGGCGTA